>Ga0209515_10000598_pt1 | contig 63805 bp, 71 predicted proteins | sample Subgroupgradi54m_FD_187454 | JGI IMG/M metagenome (GOLD analysis project Ga0209515, IMG submission 187454) | Subsurface groundwater microbial communities from S. Glens Falls, New York, USA - GMW60B uncontaminated upgradient, 5.4 m (SPAdes)... ...
GATAGGAAATGGAAGAGAGCGCAAAAAAAAATCGCGGGACGACGTAACGTCAACATCTACTACCTTAACAAGGCCTTAAAACTGTCCAAACCACGGGGTACACCCCAATGGCTTGGTAAACAGACGATTCAACTCTATATTCAAATCACTTCTAAATCGGACAAACTGGACGGTTGCAGCTCCTTAAATTTCTGCTGAGGGATTTTCTTGTACCGCCAGGATTTTCCAGCCAGAACAGTTGCATTCTCACACCACAACGTTGCAGCCTGATCTTTGTAAACGGTTTCCTCCGATTCCATCCCCTTGGTCTCCATTAGCCAGTGGGTGCCGCCGGCGTCCACCGCGATGAAATCCGGGTAGTAGTAGCGGAGATTGTAGTTGCCGTCAGTGTATTCGATGGCGAAGCCAAAGCTCGCTGGCAGCTTGGCGAAGGAGCGGACGTCCTCGGCCTGATCCAGGAACTTTGCGAACTCCTTCTCGAACTCGTTATCGCATGGCACCAGGTTGAAGATGGTCTTGCGCCCTTCATGGACAGGTCGGCTCCACGGAAAGGCCGCGAGCGTGGAGAGCTGCCGGTCGGCTCCGTCCAGCTTGGGCTGCTGCTCGGCAATGGTCTTGCTCAGGAGCTCTTTTTTGAAGGTTTGCACACAGACGTAGTGGGCGACGTTGGTGCTCATGGCCTTGATGATGGCTGGATCATCTAAGTTCACCGTCTTGCCAAAAGCTTTATGCTCGAAGAACTCCCGGACCTTTGGGTACAATGCCGCAAATTGCGACGGCAACCGAACCTCCTGCGCGATCAGCCGGGCGTAGTAGCCGATAACCTCTTGAGCCGTCTGCGGCTCCGGGATAGCATACTCTCGCTCGAAGAGTTTTTTCAAAGTGAGAATGTCCTGGCCTTCATAGATAAACGATCTCTCGGCCGCATCCCCCTTTTTAAGCGGTAAGGTAGGTGCCGGCAGATTGCCTACGTCCATGTCGGCAATCTCTTGGGCTAAGCTCTTCTTGCGTACCAAAATAGGCGAGAGAATCGGTAGCCCGATGTCGTGAGCCGCCTTCTTCTCTTCCGGGGCAATCATCACGATCTTGAGCTTGTCCTTACCGACCTCGAATGTTTCCAGCTTGAAATCTTCCAGTTTCTCCAGATCTTCGACGAAGGAGATAAACGCCCGGTTGCCGATCACGTCCACCCGTTCTTGGTAACCCATGTTTTCTCCACGGAACATGAGCCGTAGGCCGCGCCCGATAGTCTGCTCCGGCAGGATGTTCGCCTTAGAGGTGTAAGGCCGTAAACCGACGACGACAGTCACGTTCTGTACGTCCCAACCTTCCCGCAGCATCAGGACGCTGACAATCGCATTCACAGGGCTTTCGCCTTCGTCCACTTCACGAGCTAGCACCCTGGCACGTTCCAGATCCGCCTTTGAGACTTCGCCGGCACTGTCGGTGTGGATCACCAGCGTTTTGTCTTCACCAAACTCTTTGGGATACTTGGTACGTAGCCACTCGCCTACGTCGTCGGCCTCTTTGGTGTCGTTCATCATAATGAATAGAATCGGTTTCTTGTCGAAGGGCGCAAGTTGCTCCCAGTATTCGCGCCAGCGCTCCACACCGGCCACCAGGAAACCTTGGTATCGCGTAGATGTCACCTGGGACTTGGACTCTTCAATCCGGGCAATACCCTTGATAGGCCGCTTGACAATCCCATCGAGGATGGCTTGCTTGATCGGGTAGTCGTAGAGTGTCCAGGGAAAGAGCTGCCCTTTTTGATAGCGGGGTGTGGCTGAGAAGTCCACCTGCATCGTCAACGGTGTCTCTCCATGCAGACGCCGGATTATCTTGTTCCACTCGCTCTCTTCGTCGTGGGTATGGTGTGCTTCATCATCGATCACCAGCAAATGTCCAGCGCGCAGTTTGATCCGTTCGGAGAAGTCCGTCAGCTCCAATTTCTTTGCCGAGGGCTTCGGGCCAAGCACGGCGCTGATCTCATCCGGTTCCACATCATTTTGCCGTTGCGGACGCTCATAGAACTGCTGGATGTTGGTGAGGAAGAGTGCGCCTTCGCTGTGCGCCCGCTCGCCCTCCCCGCGCATCACGCAGTCCAGGTCCCAGAAAATCTCCAGTTCTTTGGGTAGGATCGGGTCTACCTTGAAAATTCTTCCGCTGGTGAAGTCACTCTTGAGCCGTTCCAACACAATGACGTTCGGCGCAATGAGCAGGAAGGTTTTGGCGTAATCTTGAGCAATCTCCGAGTTCTCCCGAACAGCGTTGAGGAACTGCCAGGCGACAACCAGGGACATTACCTTGGTTTTTCCGGATCCGGTGGCCATCTTGATGCAATAGCGGGCAAAATCGTCGTAGGGCGGTAGGCGGACACCACGTAGGTCTTGCGCGTAGCGCTCCAGGAGTGCTTTGCGGGTTCTGACCTTCTCGAACTCCCACACAAAGATCAGGCTTTCAATTGCAGATTGCTGAGAGGGGTGGTACTTGAATGGGCTGCCGTTGGGCAGACGGTGGTCCGTCTTGAACCAGTGGTTCAGAAGAATGCGGGTGGTATCGGTTGTGCCTTTGTAGCCGCCAGCTGACCAAGCAGCTACGGCCTCGCGGATTGCGGGAACGCAGGGTGCCGTGCGAAGGGCTTCTTGCTGTAAGAGCTTACCCTCGTCCGGCGGTCTTGAGTGCTTTTGGATGAGCTTTGGCACTGGTCACCTTCACTGTTACAAGCTTGGTGGTATCGTTGCCGAGAATGTCGATCACCTTGACCGCCAGCCGGTACTCGCCAGGTTGTTCGTACTGGTGAGACGCCTCCACGGCGAGCTTAGGGTCCTTGCGCAGGCGGTAGCTCTGCCACTGGTTGTGGAACGTATCACCCTTGTAGTCCCAATCAATCGCCCAGTAGTCGATCCACTGTGACCAGTGCTTGATGGACTTCTGCACATCCTGAGGTACATCTTGCGGAGGGATCACAAAATCGGAAAGCGTTACCTTCACTTTCAGGTTGTCTTTCTCGATGTCAGTTTTCAACGACGCCAACTCGAAGAACCGAATGTCCCCCTGATCCACGGCCTTCTTTTCCAAAACCTCCTGAGGTATTTTCTTCAGCGACACCTCTACCTTGGACTCGGCTGCGATCTGCTTGGCCACCTCATTGACCTCAAGGGCAAAATCCCAGCCCAGCACGTCAACCACCGCCTCTCTCGCTGACGCCTTACCCTTGCCGACAGCCCGCCAGACTTCCGCGGCAATGGCTTTCACGTCGGCAAGCGTTACCGGTGCATCCACCGAGCCAACGTGGACCATGCAGCCCTGCTTCAGCCCATGCAACCAGACATAACCGGTGACAGGCTCAGCCTTATAGAGCTCCAGGATGAAATTGCGGTAGCGAAGTTCCTTTTGTGTTTGATCTTCAGGCGTGGTGAACTCGGCCACTTGCCATGCTTGACGTTCATACTTGCCGAGATTCTGGACTATAAAAGGCTGCACATTCGGGATAGAGAGCAATCGCTTTCTCGTCGTCTGAATTGAAAACCGACCCAAATCGCAGACTATCCAGCGGCGGTTTAGCCCCTCCGCTGCAACAGCCGTAGTCCCGCCGCCAGCAAAACAATCTAGTATCAACTCGCCTTCTGTAGAAGATGCGCTCAGAATTCGTTTTAATAAAGCCTCTGGTTTTTGTGTTGGGAAATCGACTCGTTCTTTTGCCTGTGGCTGTACTGGTGAAATATCATCCCAGAGATTCTGAATCGCATAGCCCTGCCATTCATCCAGGAACATCTTTCGCCTAATTCGACCGTTCTTATCCTTAGGGAAAATTAGTTTCCCCTCTTTGTCCCATCGTTCCATGACTTCACGGCTAACTGCCCACCCTTTTTGGGGTGGCGAGTATCCCTTATATTCGTACTTTAGATTTGGCCGATCTGCTGGATTACCCAAATCGCCGCTCCAATAGCGCCTACCTTGCTCATCGATTAGATGGAATTTCCCCTCAATCTCTTCTTTTGAGACACCCTCTCGACGATATTGAGGTACAAAATAAAATCCTTCTGACTTAGTGTATAAATAAATGCTGTCTGTTTGGACACCAAATCCCTTATTTGAACTAGCTGTTCCAGTTCGGCGCTTCCAAATTATTTCATTTACAAATCGATCTTGTCCAAATATCTCATCCAAAACAGGCTTCGCGTAATGTCCTACATGCCAATCAAGGTGCACGTAAATGCTACCATTCTCTGAGAGTAGCTCATGGAGTGATACCGCTGTCTCATAAAACCACTGAAGATACGAGTCTAAACCGCGCCCCCAGGTATCCCGATAAGCTTTTTGCTCAATGATGCTCGGTTCTTTGACGAACGATGCGGTCTCGTCCTCATCCGTATCGGGATGGTCTGGAATCGTAGCGGTGAAAGAAAAGTCTGCGCCAGTATCAAAGGGAGGGTCAATGTAGATGAGATTGACCTTGCCTGCGAATTCAGGCAGCAGACTGGGAAGGACGTACTTCTTATCACCCCAGATCAGGCGGTTACGCCACTCCGGGTCGCGGCCGGATGAAAAGAGATCTAGCGTCCGCTGACGCTCTTGCGCACTCTCATTGACCGTTTCAATCGTCTGAAACGGTAGCGCAATCCGCACCGGCGCAACTTTCCTGCCGTCTCTGTATTTTCCTTCCCAAACTAACTCAGTCATCGGAGGAACCGCCGAAAAGTTCTTTCTCGCGAAGGAGTTTCTTACACTTGGAACAGACGATTTTCATTGCTAAGGACTCGCTTCGGCTGTCCATGTTTGAAACTCACGGAAAAATGCTCCACCACTACCTTTGGCGATCTTAGAGAGCGAGAGGTTCCTATCGCCGTAACCCAAAAAGAATGTTGAATAAGCTGCGTTTTTAACCGGACCTTCATATCGGAATCCAAAAAATGAGATCAACAAATTTTCCCCTCCCAGGATCTCCTTTAGTCCAGATCCCATTTGGAGTGTCCAGTAAATGACCTTATCTTGGTGAGGAAAAACCGTGGTTCTTTGAGATCCGAGGTATCCTCTCATCTCGTTATTCACTTCCACCAAGCGAAAAAGGGGCTCATTTTTGTAAAAACTGAGTGAAAGATCCTGGCTGGTCACTAAACCACGAGCGAGAACTTGACCAAAGATATTCACGTCGTCCTTAGAGGCATCTGGATTAGATCGAAAGTAACTGGCAAAAAGACCTACTAGGTGTAAGACGAGCCGATTCCGTTCATCGAGAATGTATTCTGACAGGTACTTTTCCTGTCCCTTGGAAGTCCGCTGCCTGATTTTGTTTGCTAACGCTTCATCGTTTATCGAAACAATAATCGCCCGAAAATTTCGAAACTGAACTTCCTCGGCCGGTTTCTGGCCATAATTATTCCGATGAAAGCCAGTCCAGAGCCAAAAACTTCCTGCTCCATCCTCTTCAAACCACCAGAACGGATCTTCTATGCTTACGAACGGTCTGTTCTCAAGCTCGATCTGCTGTCGCAGCAACCAGGCTTGCTGTCCACCAAAAATCGTGGACAGGATCGCCAGAATAACAGCTGCAATTGACATGTATGCAGCAATAAAATCTTTGGGCTTATAGAAGATCCATAATCTTACAAATAGAAAGGTAGCGGAAGAAACCACTAAACAAAGCCCCAAAATCCCCCAAATCGATGATCCTATTATTTTCCAAAAGTGCCACAATAAGAAAACACTTCCCATAACACCGATACCGCCTAAGGCAAATTGGGATAACCGTGTTCTTTCTTTTTTCAGGAATTTGATGAGTTTCTCAGACATCCAGACCTCTCAAAAATAGCAACTTTATGCTGCTCCAGAAAATTCTGTTAGCACGGTGTTAGCACGGCAGCTTTTGGGCCACCCTTCCATCGCTGTAACCCATTGCAATGATTAATCGGGGCGGGGAGATTTGAACTCCCGACCTCTTGGTCCCGAACCAAGCGCTCTAGCCAAGCTGAGCCACGCCCCGAGCAGATAATCTCGTTTTTAAGTTATACAACGAACTTCAGACAACTCAAGCGTTATTCGCAAAAGGACCCTTCTTGTGGCGAGACCCGGCTGGTGGGGTGTTCTTATCCACAGGCTTAATCTTCTCCTCCCACAAAGGAACTTTAGTGGGGACACCGAGAGCACGCAATGCCAGCACCATCGCGTTGTGGGCGGAGAAATCCGGCTCCCGTTTTAAAGCTCTTTCAAGCGGCTTGACGGCCTGCGGATTCTTGAGGCCACCCAGCGTCCGGGCGGCATGCTCCCTAACCCACGGGCGCCAGGAATGCAGGCGGCGGATCAGCATCGGCATCACCCGCTGATCGCCGAAGCGGATGAGTGCTTCCGTCGCCTTCCCGCGGACATAGGGATCATAGTCGTTGAAGGTCTTGACCAGCGCCGGGCCGGAAGCAGGGTCTTTTAAGAGTGCCAGGGCGTCCACCGCGTTCTCACGGGTTCGCACATCGTGGTGAAAAAGCACCCTGATCAGGGCCGGCTCCGCGGCCCGATCGCCGATCTCTCCCAGCGCCTCGGTGGCGGCGCGACGAACGCCGGGGTCCGGATCTTTGAGCGCCCGGATCAAAGGCCGGAGCGCGGCGGCATCCGGAATTCCTTTCAACGCCTCCGCAGCGCCGACCCGAACCAACGGGTCTCGATCCTTGAGCGCCTGAATCAACGCCGGCACGGCCCGCGCATCCTCCAACGCCTCTAACTCGGCAGCCGCCTGCCAGCGCACTTCCCGGTTGGGATCGGCGCGCAGCGCCTCCAGAAGTCGTTCGATCGATTTTAAGTCCGCAACGGCGCGAAAGGTATTCAAGGCTGCGGCACGGACGATGGGAGAGGAATCGCGCGTGGCGGCCTCGACGGTCGCGGCGGTGGACGGATCCCGAATTTTCGCCAATTCCACGCAGGCCAGGCGGCGTTTCTCCGGTTTGGGATCGCGAAGCTGAGCCACCAGGTGCTGAACATCGGCGGAGGTCTCAACAACCGCCTGCTCCGTGGGTGGCCGAGGAGTCAGGGTGTAGTGAAAATGGTGAAAATCCTTCAGGTGGAGCGGCAGAATGAATTCCGCCGCGAAATCAATGCCGATCCATTCGTAGATCGGGGCCCGGATCATCTCCCGCGCGGTGATCGGCTTGAATCCGGATTTCTCCAGGCGGAATTTGTAGCGGCCGTGCGTGATGAATTCGTAGAGGACCGGCGTTTTACCGATCGCATGCTCGTTGATCCACAACTGCGCCCCGGGCGGATCGGTCTCGATGAGAATGGACCGCTTTACGCACCCCGCAAGGCAGAGCGTCAGTCCCATCGTCATTGCGAAAAACGAGATTGCCACGGCCCGCTTCGCGGGCCTCGCAATGACGGGGCTCTTCATCACTTGGCCCACAGCCCTCGGTTCGCTTCCCGCGCCTCCCGCTCGCACTTCAGGAACAGTTCCGCATACTTGACGTTGGGCGGAATGGTCAAGAGGTGCGCATACCCTTGGCGGACGAGCTCCGCGTTCACGAAGGTCCCATCGGGAAGATAAACGTAGGCAAGGGTCCGCCCGTATTTATCGTGCCGTTCCACATCGAATTCCAGACGGACGGTTTTTCCCTCGACCAATTTCCGGTTGAACTCCATCGCCTCGCGGGCATACCACTGCACCGGCTTCTTTGGGTGATGCAGCTCCGGCGTGTCCATGCCGATGTACCGGATCCGCTCGCCAGTGGTCAACACAACGGTGTCTCCGTCGACCACCCGTCGGACGACCGCTTCGCGGGAACTGCCGATCCGGGGCGATTCCCCGCCGGCATGGATAAAATAGGGCGCCAGCAGAGACAGTCCGGCCACGAGTGTGGCAAGGGCATAGCGGGAGTAAGCGGACCAGAACGATCGTTTCATAACTTTTTTAATATAGCATGCCCAACAGGTACTTGGTGATCAGATCCACCTCCAGATTCACCCGGTCTCCCACTCGTTTCGCGCCCAACGCGGTGACTTTCATCGTATGAGAAACCAAATGAACCCGGACTTCATCTTGGCCGACCACCGGATCCAGCGTGAGACTCACCCCATCCAATCCGATCGGTCCTTTGGGGGCCAACACACGGGCAATCTGCCGCGGCACGGAGATCGCCAGGGTCACGGTTCCCTTTCCCTGCGCCTTGGATCGCGCGGCGACCGTTCCCTGGGCATCCACATGTCCCAAAAGCAGGTGCCCCCCCACCCGATCCCCCACCCGCAGGGCCCGTTCGAGATTCACCTTGGAGCCGGCACGAAGAACGCTCAACGTGGAGACTCGAACCGTTTCCGGTAGAAGGCGGAAAGTGATGTGCCGGCCGGAAAGACGGTCCACCGTCAGGCAGACGCCGTCAACGGAAACAGACTCCCCCACAGCAAGTCCGGTCAGGGATTTTTTCGGGGCGATGACAAGCGTACGGGCGCCGCGGGCGACAACGGTGCCCTGCGTTTCAACGATGCCTGTGAACATCTGCAGTCACCAAGAGGTCCTTCCCAAGCTGGCGGACTTGAACGTTTCTAAGAGGAATTGCTGCATCCAAAGATTTTACACCTGTTCCTTCTACCCCGGTGGGAGCGTCCCGGCCGCCGATCACGGCCGGGGCAATGATGCAGACGATCCGGTCCACGGCGCGGGCTTCGAAAGCGGAGGCGATCACCTCGCCGCCCCCTTCAATGAGCAGATGCGAGATTTCCCGCCGAGCCAACCGCTTCAACAGCGCGCGAATGTCCACCCGGCCGTTCCGGCCCGGCAGCCGCAGGATCTCCGCCCCGGCGCGAAGGAGCCGCTGCTCACGTTCTTTCGACGCGCGCGCGGTCGTGGCGATGATCACCGTCATCCGGGAGGAAAAAATCCTGGCCATCGGCGGGGTGCGCAGATGCGAGTCGAGGATCACGCGAACCGGAGATCTGCGCCGTTCACCCTTCGACAGGCTCAGGGTGAGCGGACCTCTGACCGTCAGGCGCGGATCATCCTTAAGAACCGTCTCCACGCCGACCAGGATCGCATCCACCTGCGCCCGCAGCCGATGGACCCACTCCCGCGCCTGCCGTCCGGAAATCCAGCGGGAGCTGCCGGTGCGCGTGGCGATCTTGCCATCGAGTGACTGCGCCACCTTCACCGTCACGAACGGCCGGCCTGCGCTCATCCAGGTGATGAAGACCCTGTTGATCGCCCGCGCCTCTTTTTCCAACAGGCCAACGCTCGTTTGAATCCCCTGCGCTTTAAGCTGCCGGATGCCGCGCCCCTGATTTTTCGGGTTCGGGTCGCTCATCGCCGCTACAACGCGCCGGATGCCGGCATCGGCGATCGCTTGGGCGCAGGGCGGCGTCCGGCCGGTATGGGCGCACGGCTCGAGCGAAACATAAAGGGTGGCGCCGCGGGCGCGCGGCCCGGCTCGGCGCAGCGCAAGAACTTCGGCGTGCGGCTGCCCGGCTTTCTGATGCCAGCCGGTCCCTACGATCCGGCCGGCGCGGACCACGACAGCGCCGACCATCGGGTTCGGTCGGGTGCGCCCTTGCGCCTTTACGGCCAGTTTCAAGGCCGCCTGCATGAATCGTTCATCCTGGGCCGACATAGGATCAGTGACCGGCGCAGGCGATCGCTTCCTTGAGCTGCTCGACGTAGGGATGATAAGGAAGCGTCACCTTCCCCAACTGCGGGCCGCCAGCTTTTCGAAAACCGTGGCAATCGGATCCGCCGGTGACAAGTACCTTGTGCCTTTTCGCCATCTGCCGGTAATGTTCGGTGACGACTGCGTCGTGATCGGAGTGGAATGCCTCAATGGCCTGAACGCCGGCGGCGACCAGTTCCGGAATCCAGGAATCATCCACCATGTGATTCGGGTGGGCCAGCGAACTCACCCCGCCCGCGGCACGGATCAGCTCCACCGCCTGCGCAACGGTGAGGGTCGCCCCTTTCACGAAACAGGGGGCATTGTCCCCAAGGTATTTTTGGAACGCCTCATCCAGTGACCGAACCGCGCCCCGCGTGACCAGCACTTCCGCCAGATGGGGACGGCCCATGGATCCTTTCCCGGCGACAGCGGCTACCTCATCGAATGAAACCTCGACGCCCCGTTCCCGCAGCCGGTCAATCATCTTCCGGATCCGATCCTGCCGGTAGGTCTGCATCCTGGCAAAGAACGCGGTCAAGCTCGGATCATTGACCCGGATTCCGTAGCCCAGGAGATGCAGTTCCCTGTTCTTGAAGACAACGGTCAGCTCGACCCCAGGGATGATTTCCAGGTCGCCTCCGGAGGCCTGGAGTGCGGCCGCAACGCCGGCAATGGAATCATGGTCGGTGACGCTGAGGACGGAAAGTTTCGCCTCCTTCGCCCGGCGGACAAGCTCTTCCGGGGAGAAAGTGCCGTCGGAATGCAAGGTGTGCGTGTGGAGATCGGCGAATTTATCCAACGGGCTGTTTGGATTTATGGATGGCATCCAGCACGCCGTTGACGAATTTCCCAGAGTCCGGTGTGCCGAAACGCTTGGCCAGCTCCACCGCTTCGTTGATCACCACCTTGGGCGGGGTCTCATTGCCGAAGAGCAGCTCGAAGGTGGCCAACCGGAGGACGTTGCGGTCGACGATGGACATCCGCTCGATGGTCCAGTTGGTGGCATGCTGGGTCAGCACGGGATCAATCTGCGCTCGATGCTCCACCGTCCCCTGCACAAGAGCGGTCACGAACGGCTGGGAATTGACGGACACCCGGTGATGCCGGAAATAGAGGGTGCATCCCTCTGCCGGGGAATCCCTTGTTACATCGAGCTGATAAAGAATCTTCAGCGCCGCTTCGCGCGCCTTGGACCGGTTACCTCGCATGCGCCATCTCCCACGCAGCCTCCGCCGCTTCCCCTCCGCGATTCAACCCCTTCACGCTCGCCCGTTTCTTCGCATGCTCCCACCGCCTGGCCGTAATGACCGCGCAGGTGATCGGAACGCCAGTCAAAACTCCCGCCAGCATCAATCCTTGATAGGCGGCTTGAGAAAGATAGGCGTACTGCGGCGTCTGCCCGGCCATGATGCAGCCGATGGCCACCACCGCCGCATACCGCTTGGACCGGGCCAGCCGGAGTGCGGCCGCCGGCAGCTCGAAGGCGCCCGGCACCCAGACCACGCGGATCTTTTTCGGAGAGACGCCGCGGGCGCGCAAGGCGCCGAGGGCCCCGCGAAGAAGCTGGTCGGTGAGCTCCCGGTTAAAGCGGCTGACGACGATGCCAAACTGCAGAGACCTGGAGGACATGGGGGAAAGCTTTACTGGGAATCCAGCGTTTCCAACAACAGGTGGCCGAGCTTATCCCGCTTGGCCTTCAAGTACTTGGCGTTGGCCGGCGTCGGTGGAACCTCCAAAGGAACCCGCTCAACGATGGAGAGCCCGAACCCCTCCAACCCGACGAGTTTGCGGGGGTTGTTGGTCATCAGGCGCACCTGGGTCAACCCCACATCGGCCAGAATCTGCGCGCCGATCCCGTAATCCCGCAAATCGGGGTCGAACCCGAGCGCCTTGTTCGCCTCCACCGTGTCCATTCCTTTATCCTGCAACGCGTAGGCCTTGATCTTATTCACCAGGCCGATCCCCCGCCCCTCTTGACGCAGGTAGAGAATCACCCCGCGTCCTTCTTTTTGGATCATTTTGAGCGCCGACTGCAGCTGCGGGCCACAATCGCACCGCCAGGAACCGAACACATCGCCGGTCAGGCATTGGGAATGAACCCGCACCAAGACCGGCGGCTGGCGGATGTCCCCCATCACCAACGCCACATGGGACTGCCCGTCGAGAGAGGATTCGTAGACGATCATTTGGAACTCGCCCAACGGGGTCGGCAGGACCGTTTCCACCACGCGCCGCACAATCCTCTCTTTGGAAAGCCGGTACTTGATCAGATCCGCAATCGAACAGATTTTAAGGCCGTGCTCCTTGGCGAACTCGATCAGCTCCGGCACCCGGGCCATCGAGCCGTCCGGGCTCATGATCTCGCAGATCACGCCGGCCGGGTAAAGCCCGCCCAGGCGCATCAGGTCCACCGTCGCCTCGGTGTGGCCGGCCCGAACCAAAACGCCGCCGTTGCGGGCCCGCAGAGGAAAGATATGTCCGGGGCGCACGAGGTCGGACGGCTTGGCATCCGGCTCGATCATCTTTCGAATGGTCGTGGACCGGTCGTGCGCGGAAATCCCGGTCGTCACCCCGAAGCCAGGCGCGGCATCCACCGATACCATCCAGGCGGTGCCAAACGGCGACTGGCTTTCCAGCACCATCGGCTTGAGTTCCAAAACATCCAGGCGCTCCGCCTCCATCGGCACGCAGATCAGGCCCCGGCCGTGACGGACCATGAAGTTGATCGCTTCCGGCGTGGCAAATTGGGCGGCGACAAGAAGATCTCCTTCGTTCTCTCGGTCCTCGTCGTCAACAACGATGACCAGCCGGCCGGCCTTTAAATCCTCGATAATTTCTGGAATGGTGTTAAACATTAGAGTGCCTGCAGCTTGGTTTTGATCGCTTGAAGGGTGGCCTGTTCGTCGGTGGCGAAGGAGGCGGCCCCTTTGTCCCGCAGGGTATCGCAGAGAGTCCGCAGAGTGGTCCGGTTCGGCTTCAGCACGAGGTCGCTTGTCTCCTGCAGAATTTCATCCGGCGTGACTTCGCCGATTCCCTTCGCCCGCCGCTCGGCGGCCGTCATCAGAATTGCCTCATCCCACACGCTGGTGGGCTTGGGATCGGTCGGGATCGCCGGTAAAGGTTCTCCCATGATGTCCCGCTTTTTCAGCGCGGCGGCTCTTTCATCCGACAAGGTCGCGACGAACTGGCTGAGGGCCGTCAGCGTCCCCTCCGGCATCGTGTTGGCCGACCAGGGCCCGAGAAACGGCAGCACATAAAGGAGAGCCGAATAGGACTGATCCGACTTCACGCCGCTGGAGGCGATCAGAAGCCGCTGTGGGTGGGCGCCTCGCGCCTTCAAACCGGCGTAGAGGCACTGCAGGCGCTTGATCTGCTCTTTCATCCGGCTTCCCTCGGCATCGGCGTAAATCCCCTCGGGATCCTCAAACGGCGCTCCCAGAAAGATCACTCGAAAGAGTTGCGCGACCTTCTTCGCCTGGGCCACCGCCACCTTGCCTTTCAGAAGCCGCAAGCGTTCTCTCCGTTCGTCCTGAGCCTGTCGAAGGGCCTCGTCAATCATCGGGTCCACCACGCGGTCCACGCGGCTGACAAACAAGGAGTTGACCGAGTAAATCCGGGAGATGTCGCCCCCGCGGGCCTGCAGGCCGGTGAGGTACCCCTCGACGGTATTCAGATAATGGCGGTCCGAGAAGACGAGCGTGATGTTCGGATGGAGGACGGGGACTGTCCCCGAATGGGGACAGTCCCCGAAACCGGCAAGCGCTTTCTGGATCGCCTGCGGTCCCACGGGAAGATTCGGTATCTTGGTGAAAGCGCCGACCCCCTGCATTAGTTTGGCGATCCGTTGCACCTCGCGCACCAGCGGATCCAGTTCGGTGATCAACGCCGAGGCCTCTTGGGACACGCGCCCGTCCCACGGCCAGCGGGCATGGATCTCGCTGAAAACCTGCGCCGCCGTCATCGCCGCTTCGTTGTAAACAATTTGGTAGATCTCAGCGGCCGATCGGCCCTGCGCCTTGAATCCGCGCAGCCTGTCATCCAGCGCCCCTGTCTCCACCAACTGACGGAAGATCGGTTGGTTGGTGGTCATGCTGACGGCTCCCTGCTGTTCAATGAGTTCGATGAGGCGGCTGACCCAATCCGTCGCGCCCGCCTTTAACGCCGGGAATCCATCCAGGGCAAAGCTGTTCCCTTGCGCAGCCGGGTCGTACAACCGCAGCGCTGAGGTCTTCGGCAGATTCGCCACATCCGGGCGAACTATGGGATTTGCTGTCGTAGGCATTACAAATAACATTCTACCATGAGAAGAATTAAGCGAAGCGCCCGGTTAAGAGGGAGCAGCACAGGGTATAATGGACATACGATGATGGACCGGTCTTGGCGTTTGGCGGCGGGGTTGGTGATCGTGGGGGCCGCCATTTTCGCTGCCGCGCAGTGGCCGGCCTTCCCTTATTTCCTCGACAGCCCCTATCACATGGCGGTGATTCGAGGGTTCCAGGATGCCGGCGGCCCTGTCACGCATGCCTTCTGGGAGGCCGCTCCGGAAGGGATCCGGCATCTTTACCCGCCGCTCTTCCATCTGCTGTGGCTTCCGGCCCGTTCTCTTGGGATGCCGCTTCTTGTCATGGCGAAACTCTGGTCCTGGGCCGCATTCCCTTTCCTGCTGACCCTCGCCTGGATCGTCTTTTCCAGAATCTCCACCGCCCGGCTGGCCTGTTTAGTCGTCCTTGCTCTGGCAGTTCCGTTCAATTTCTTTTTGGGAGTGGTGAATTACCTGCCGGCCACCTTGGTCCTGGCAGCCGCGTTGGGAATTCTGCTGGCCTTGGCGAAAAAGCGTTGGTTGGCCGGCGGGCTGCTCCTCGGAATGGCCTTCTGGCTGCATGCGGGACTGCCTTGGCTGCTTGTTCTAACCCTGCTTATTTTCAGTTTCCTGGAACCGGGCTGCCGCAGGACAGCATGGAGGGTTATCGCTGTTGGATTGCTTGTCGCCAGCCCCTGGTTGATCCACGAGATGCGACACCTCTCCACTTTCCACATCCATCCCAGGGGGGAAGAACATTTCATCGACACCTCTCCACTGCTGATCGGTCTCGGCATGGCTGGGCTGCCGTTGGCCTGGAAACGCCACCCCTTGGTGGGGCGGTTCTTCGTGGCGCTGGCAGTGGGATTCCTGCCGATGCTGATTCACTACCGTTTTCGATACTTCTCCGCCCAGGGGCTTTTTCCCTGGCTGCTGCTGGCCGGTGTGACGCTGGACTGGCTGGCGGAAAAATTTCGCCCACATTGGCTGGCGGCAGCGATGCTGGCGGGATTGGTTCTAGGAGCCCCGGGCTTTTTCTTATCGATGGAGAACCACCCCTGGAAAACCGATTGGGTCTGGGCAGACACAACATTCAGCGTTTTGGCCGGCCGGCCGCAGACCGTTCCCCGCATCACGGCGCAGTCTCTCTTCAAGGAACAGTTCACCGATGAACTGATCGGGCTGATTGAATCAAACACAATCCCAGAGGAACTGATTTACTGCAACCTTCCTTACCTGGGCAGGATGCTGACGAGTTTGTCGGGCCGGGCGATGACGTTCAACGAGCCGCTGCGGGACCTGCCGGAGCATCCTCTGGCGGAAGTCCGGAAGGCCCGATTGATTGTGTGGGTCAAGAATTCCTCCGGCGGCGTCTCCCAAGAAGGAACCCTGCGCCGGGTCCTCACTGAGATTCCGCTGGAACCGCTGCAAGAAACGAAGACCGCCTACCTTTTCCTGAACCCCTCGGCGACTGCCCGCCGGCAGACGGCGCGGGCGGTGGTGCCCTGGTGGGCTGCGGACCTCTTAATTCTGCTGGGGGTCGGGCTGGTGGTGCGGGACCTGCGAAGGAACGGCTGAGCCGTTCCCGTTTTCCTCCGCCGGCTTGAATTTCACCGAGACAACCTTTGAAACGCCGGACTCTGCCATGGTGATGCCGTACATCACATCGGCCATGGAGATCGTCTTCTTGTTGTGCGTGATGATGATGAACTGCGATTCTTTCAGGAATTCCCGCAGCGCCTGCGTGAACCGGCCGACGTTGGCCTCATCCAACGGCGCATCGATCTCATCGAGCAGGCAGAAGGGGCTCGGCTTCACCCGGAAGATGGCGAACAACAGCGCGATGGTGGTCAGGGCCTTCTCGCCGCCTGACAGGAGCGAGATCGCCTGCAGCTGTTTTCCCGGTGGCCGGGCGATGATCTCAACGCCGCTCTCCAGGATATCCTCTTCATCCAGCAGCATCAGCCGCGCCTCACCGCCGCCGAAGAGCTGTTTGTAGGTCACCTGGAATTCTTTCTGAATCGCCTCAAAGGTTTCACGGAACATCGCCCGGGTGGTCCGGTTGATCTTGGTGATCGCCTGGTGAAGGTCTTCTTTGGCCTGGGTCAAGTCGCCTTGCTGGGTGACAAGATGCTCGTAGCGAGTCTGCAGCTCCCGTTCCTCATCGATGGAAGCCAGGTTCACCGGCCCCATCCGCTGAAGTTTGATGGAGAGCTCTTCCATCCTGGCCCGGACTTCTTCAGGATTCCATTCTTGAGCAGTCTCCTCCTGCTGTGTATCGGCGGTGACCTCTTCGAGGTTCACCTGGTACACCTGCACCAAGCGGTTGCCGATCTGCTCCCGCTGGAAATGAAGCTGGGCCTGCTCCATCGCCTGCGCATGGATTTGCGCCTGGAACTCCTCCACCCGCTTGGCCTGGACCATCCAGCTGCGTTCCTGCACCTGGGCCCGTTCCAGCGCCTGCGCCTTGCGACTCTCTTCTTCCGTCACCTTCTCAGCGGCGCGGAGTTCTTCCTGCGCCATGGTGGAAAGGGCGGACTCCAGCTCGATGCAGGCCGACTCCCACTGGGTCTTTATTCCCGTCAAGCGCTCCATCTCTTCTCGCTGTGAAGTCACTCGGGCAGCGGAGGCCTCCAGGGTCTGCTCCAAAACCTGCAGGGAGGCGCGGCGGCTGGCCACCACATGATCGAAGGAATTGAGTTCGCTCCTGACCGTTGCCAACGCCACGGAGGTCTCTTCCCGATCCTTCGCGGCCTGCGCAATTTCTCCTTGCGCCTGTTGGATGACGGCTTGAAGCTGATTTAACTCCTGCTCGGCGCTTTCCGCCTGCGTTTGGAGCTGATTGAAGTTGGCGCGGACGCGGGCCAATTCCGACCCGGATTCGTTCAGTTCCGCCGCCAGCAAAGTGTGCTCGCGGCCCAATTGGTTCAGCGCCGATTCGGCGGAGGAGCAGGTGGCCTCGCTGCGGTGCAGCTCTTGGAAACGTTCCTGCAAACGGCTTTCCAGCGCCGTCACTGCCTGCGCATGCATCTGCTGTTCCCCGTGCGCGGCGGCCAATCGCTCTTTGGCCTGCTCCAGCTCCTTCGACAAATGGGCCGCTGTAATCTCCAGCGATTCCAGCCGGCCCTTGCGCCCGACCACCATTCCCTCCTCGGAAGGGGTCGCCCCTAAAAGGGCGCCGACCATGGTGAAAAGCTCCCCCGCAGGGGTAACGAACCGCGAGGAAAGAGAGGCGGTACTTTCCGTTTTGTCAGAAACGAGCCAGGTGTCAGCCAAAAGTAGACGAAGAAGTGGTTCCAAGTGCGGCGTGATCCCGATCCGATCAAAAAGAGGGGATGCTCCCGGAATCGAAACAGGCGTTGGCGCCGGCATCTGCGGAACCTGATCCCGCATTAAGAAGAGGACCCGGCCGGCCTTCGTCTGCTCGAGGAACAGGCGGCACCGATCCGCCACCGTGGCCGATTCCACCACCACCGCCTCGGCCCATGTCCCCAGCGCAGCATCCACCGCGGCGCGATCTTCGTCTTTGACCTGAATCAGTTCCGCCAGAACGCCGTTGATCCCATCGCTACTCAGCCGGCCTTGTTCCATCGCCGTCAACAGGGCCCGAACGCCGCCGGAATAGCCATCGTGGCTGGCGATGAGCCCTTTCAACAGCTCAACCTGCGAACTGATCCGCGTCAATTCGGATCCCAAGCGAATCACGTTCTCCTGCGCTTGGGAGGAGCGGGCCTCGGCGGCAGCCAGTGTTTCCTGCGCCGTCGCCCGCTCGGCCGTTATCTGGTCCACCGCCGCCTTCGCCTGCAGCAGCGCCTGCTGCAGGAACTGCAGCCGTTGGCCGGCTTCCGCCTGCTCGGCAGTGACTTTGGTCCCTTCCGTCTGAAGCCGGCTGACCCTCGCCTCCAGTTGATGGACTTCCTGCTGCGCGCGAAGAAGCTGGTTTTTCAGCTTCACCTGCTCGCCGGTCTTCTCCAGCAGCCGCTCGCGCGCCTGGGCAATTTCCCGCTCAGCCTCGCTCATGATCCGCGCGCACTGAGCGAGCCGGGTCTCATGCGCATGCACCTGCTCCTCTTTCGCCTGACGTTCAGCATCGGCTTGGGCCAGAAGAACGCTTAACTCGGTCAGCTGCTGTTTGTATCGAAGGGTTTGCGTCTCGGCCGCGGCGATCTCCCGCGTGATGGTCTCCTGGCGGATCTGGGACTCTTCAATTCGTTCCCGGTTGACTTCCAGACGATGCCTTAAGGTTTGCTGCTGATGGATCACCGCCAGGTGCGCTTCTCTGGCTTGTGCCAGGAATTGATCGGCCTGTGTGACCCCCTGGCGCGCTTCTTGCAAACGGGCCTCGTGCCCCTGCAGTTCCGCTTCCAATTCAGCCACCTGCCGCCGAAGTTCCTGCAACGCGCTTTCTTTAACGGCTGCCTGCGCCGAAAGCCGGGTCAGATCCTGTCGGGCCGACTTCAACTCCAAACTCTTCAGTTCTTCGAATTGTTCCTGGTACACTCGCGCCCGCCGGACCTGCCGTTCCAGCGCCTGAATCTGCCGCTTGACCTCCGCGATCACATCGGTGATCCGCAGAAGGTTCGCTTCGGTCTCATCCAGTTTGCGCAGCGCTTCTCTCTTTTGAGATTTGAACCGGGTGATCCCAGCGGCCTCTTCAAAAACCGCCCGGCGATCCTCCGGCCGGGCGTTGATGATCTGCTCGATCCGGCCCTGCTCGAAAAGGGAGTAAGCGGAGGTGCCGATGCCGCTGCCCATCAAAAGTTCCTGGACGTCCTTCAGGCGCACCCCGGTTCCGTTCAAAAGGTACTCGCTTTCGCCGGAACGGAACAGGCGCCGGGAGATGGTCACTTCGGAATATTCGATCGGAAGTTGTTTTTCGGAATTATCGAGGGTGAGGGAGACTTCAGCGTAGTGGATCGGGTCGCGGCGATCGGACCCGTTGAAGATCAGGTCCTCCATTCTGCCGCCGCGCAGTTCCCGTGCGGACTGCTCGCCGAGCACCCACTTGATGGCGTCGGCGACGTTGGAGTTGTGGACGACGATGTTCTGGGCAACAAAGTTGTGCGTTTCGGCAATAGAAAGATCATAAACCCACGGCCCTTCCGGCGGCACCTGCTCCACCGCCACAATCTCATCCCAATAAAGGTCGGAGGCGGCAAGTTGCTGAAGATGTTTTGATATTGCCACTGTCTCCGAAGTCTGCGTGCCGTATCGGCTGACGAAATCCGTAACTTCTGCAATTCCTATCCGGCTCGCTTCGCACCTTCCTTCGGAATAAGCGGCAAGCCGCGGTGATTCGGATCGCAACGTTTTTACTCGAAGGCCCGCAGTCTTTGTCAGATGACGAACTAAGGGAGTGATACCAGGAACGAGATCGAGATTGGGATTGGCTTCGCGATCTGTTTCTTGGAAATGCCTCAGTGCTTTTTGCTTCACCCCAACAAACCTCAAATTAACTGCAAGCGTTTTTAGATTTCCCGTGCCATAAATGTAGACCGAATAATACAGCCGCCTTGTGCGTTTTTTCGCATTCGAGGCATATTTTGTTTTCGTGCGGCACAATGCTGTGACGCCAAAACGGAGTAGGAGGGTTAAAAGATCATGGGCGAGATGTTCGCTCGCAGTGGAATATTCGATGTACTGCATCGATCCCCGATCGGAAAGGTAAGCATCCCCTTCAAACAGGGCGGAGATGAATTCAGCAGCAATCTCTTTCGGGGCGGCCATAATCTGCTGAGGGATTCGTTTCTCAGCCGATTTGCTGTTGATCGGGAAACTATAGAGACGATGGAGAGCAGCACAAAGAGCCCGAGAGAAGATGATGACGTCTTTGGTATTCCCTTTGTAAGAAAAAACTTTTGCCTCAACACCAAACGCCTCATGAGCTGACCGGCGGAAATCAGCGACAATCTCTCGGTCTTCATTGACAAACCAAACTTGGTTTGAACTTGTATTGCGGCCTTCCGCAACCAAATACCCCAGAAATCTCGCCAGCGCCCGATTGGCGACTCGAGGAATTCGAACCTGTCCGGAACCTTTTGATTTCAGGAGAACCGCTGGGCTTTCCTCACTCCAAGAACGTCCTTCTAACCGAACCAACACAGCTGCATAAGCAACATTGATCGCTTGGCGTGATCGGACCCCACGCAAAGAATTTATCGGCAGTCCCTCGGCTTTTTCCAAGTTCGCCAATCCACCGTAGCGTTTGGCCATCCGGCAAATGAATTCCCGCAGCTGCTCAGAATAAGGGACGTAAATCTGATCTTCGGATGAAAACGCCTTTAAGACATCGCCGACCGCCGTCTGTTTATTGGGCGGGGCGAATGTCAATGTGCGAGGAGTAGCAATTTTTATCCCGACGGTCACTTCATCCGCCCGCAAGGCCTGAAGCTGCCCATGGTGCAGAGTAAAAAGCGGATGATATGGCGTCGCTATCACCTGACGACCGCTCTTGGTCTGAATCTTCAATAAGAAAGCCGGAGCAGTCCGTTTAATGAAAGCAGCGATCGGCCGAGGTTCCAGTTTGAACGTCTGTGGATTTAAAGAGAGGACGGAAATTCCAGATGGATTTTCTGTGGTGTAAACGCCATCATCGAGTGAGACGGTTTGGGAAGCTTGCTGGAGGGTGGATTCAACGAGTTCGCCGATCATCCATCGTTGGCCATCGGCGGCGAGGAGTTCTTGCGACCCAGCCAAACATTTGCCACAGCCGTTTGGCCCGACGACGGCGGTCACGCCGGGCTCGAAGAGAATTTCTGTGGGTTCAGCGAATGATTTGAACCCGACCAGCTCTAATTTCTTAAAACGCACGGACCCTTTCTCGGGGAAGCGACGTTAATGTATCAGATGTCAGAATTTAATGTCAAGAGCCAACCCGCGCAGTGTCAGGCTGGTGTTAATCGAGACGGTACTGGACGAGGAAATCGTAGTCGGCCTGCGGGTCTTTCAGGCCGCTGGGGAAACGAGGGTAAGGAGCCGCCGAACGAATCCCTTCCACAGCCATCTCAGCCAATCGAGAATCGGAGGCCTGCAGGATGGCCACCTGGCGGAGCATGCCGGCCGGGTCCAGAACAATCCGGACATGAACCGTTCCCTCAATCGGCTCCGGCGGGTAAATCAGCCGATTCTTCAGGTGCTGGCGGATCATCTGCTTGTAGCGCAGCGCATCGAACTGATCTTCGGAAAAGTTTGCCGCCCCTTTCGGAAGCGGCGGCGGTGGAGACAGATCAAACCTCAGAATCGGGTGCGGCGGCTCGCGGGGAATTTTGGAAACAGCCGGCTTGGATGGAACCGGCATAGGCACAACCGGCGTGGGACGAACCGGCGCGGAAAGAACTGGTTCCGCATGGATGCGTTCTGTTTTGGAGAGCACAGCCGGCGGCAGATCCGTGTCCGTGTAAGTCACCTGAATGGAGTTGAACCCCTTCTCTTGAGGAATGGCTCCTCCCGCCTGCCGAAACATCAGCAGGCCCACGTGGACCAAAACCGAAAAACCGACAGCGCTCTTGAGATTCATCCCACCGCCCGCGGCGACAAAACCGCTGGACGGACAGCGGCGTTTATGCAGACGACGAACGTCGAATCCACACTCCATTCAATGATTGAAACAGATCCGTTGCCCAGAACGAGCGAGCGCGAGAGCCGATCATAGTCCGATCCGAGCCAATCCGCCAGCAAGGAGCAAATCACGCCGCCATGAGAAACCACGACCAACTCTTGGAACCCTCCGCCTTGATGCCTCCTGGCAACCTCTTGAAACGATCTCCTCACCCTCGCGCGAAATTCATCGCAAGGCTCCCCTTTCGGAATGGCCACTTGGGACGGCTTTTGGCACCACTGCTGATACATTCCATCAAAACGGGCCCTCACCTCTTCAACCGTCAGCCCTTCCCAAACGCCAAAACCTATTTCCGAAAGACCCGGATCCATCTCCAGCATTGACCCCGTCTTCCCGGCGATGATCTCCGCCGTCTGGACGCTCCTCTTGAGAGTGCTGCTGTAGATTGGCCCAAACGCCCGCCCGGCGAAGTATTCCCCGAGAGACTGCGCCTGCTCCAATCCCTCCGATCCCAAAGGAGGATTCGAGCGGCCTTGAAAACGGCGCCCCTGGTTCCAATCTGTTTGAGCGTGACGAACCAAATAACACCGCATCAAAAATCCACTCCGGGTTGGGCCTTGATGCCGGCTTGATACGGATGCTTGATCTGGCGCATTTCTGTGACGAGATCGGCCATCTCGATCAGTTCAGCCGGAGCGTCGCGCCCTGTAATCACAACATGTTTTTGCGGAGGTTTCCTCTTGAGGCCCTCGAGAACTTCTTCTACGGAGAGGAAGTTGTACTTCATCACATAGTTCAATTCATCCAAGACAACCACTTGGTAGCGCTCATCGGCCAAGAGCTCAAGGCATTGGGTCCAGGCACGGCGTGCGCTGGCGACATCCTGCTCATAATTTTGGGTAATCCAGGTAAACCCGTCTCCCATGGAGAACCAATCGATTCGATCCGCAAGCTCCTTCGCCATCGCCGCCTCGCCGGTCTTCCATTTTCCCTTGATAAACTGGCCGACGGCGATCCGATAGCCTTGACCCAAAGAGCGAAAGACCAATCCCAAAGCGGCGGTTGTCTTGCCTTTACCATCCCCGGTATAAACGATCAGAAGTCCCTTGCGGACCGTTTTCTTGACCTCTTCGTGGCGGCGCGGCGCTCGATCTTCAGGGACCCACGCCATCAAATCGCGTGTCCGTTATTGAACGGACGCCTCCGGCCCCATCGATCCGAGAAAATCAAGTGATCCACCGAAAGGCGGCAGGCCCATCCGACAGATTCCAACTCCGGTTTCGACAAGAACTCCACGGGGTAACCAACGCACAGATAGGCAACAGGAATGACGCCGAGGGGGATGTTGAGAATTTTTTTGAGTCGGCCATTCTTGAGAATGCTTACCCACCCGACGCCAATCCCTTCTGCACGGGCCGCCAACCAAAGATTTTGGATGGCGCAACAGGTGCTGTAGACGTCGGTCTGCCGAATCGTGTTGCGCCCGAGAACATGCGGGCCGCCCCGCGACGAATCACAAGTAACGCAAATATTGAGGGGGGCCTCCATAATGCCTTCGAGCTTCAACCGATCATAAATCTGGCGGCGTTTTCCTTGGAATACCTTGGCCGCCTTAGCATTTTCCGAAATGAATAGATCCTTTACCCGCTTCTTGACGGATGGCTCTTGGATAACAATAAAATTCCAAGGCTGCATGAAGCCCACAGAAGGGGCGTGATGGGCGGCGGTGAGAATCCTGTGAAGGACATCTTCTGGAATGGGGCGAGGCAAAAATCGCCGGACATCCCGCCGGGAAAAGATCAACTCATAAATCGGGTGCCCTTGAAGTCTTCGCGCAATCACGAAAGAAGTGCTTGCGCACAGTTCCGAGCTGGTTGAGGAAAGAGATCCGGATGGAAGAGCGAGGCCATCAGCTTCAACCCCTTGACCAGCCGTGGACCAGGCCGGTGGAAGAACCCGGTCTCCACCGCAAAGACCCGGCCTCCTTTGACTGCACTTAAGCGTTTCCATCCTGGACGCTGGGTTAAAAGAGGGAACTCTTTCTTCGTGCGGCTGAGGGAAAAGGAACATGGCATGACGATGATGACGTCTGGATTAATCCGCTGGACATCGCCCCAGGTCATCCGAGCGGAATCTTCACCGACCACCCCAAGGAGGTCTCTGCCTCCAGCCATGGAAACCATTTCGGGAATCCAGTGGCCCGCCGCAAGCAGAGGATCCAGCCACTCGGCGCACCACACCTTCGGTTTTGATTTCGCCCGGTGAATACGCTTTTGAATCATCTCGGTTTCACGGCGCAGTTTATCGGCAAACAGGCGCGCCAGGCGCGCACGTCCCACGGCACGACCGAGAACATCGATTGAACTAAAGAGCTCCTCAAACCGCCTCGCGGAAACCGTGACCGTCCTGGGCGGTCGAGGAAGCTGCTGAATCGCCTCCATCACCTCCGGATGGCCGGCCGCGCAGACGTTGCACAACTCCTGCGTCACCACCAGATCCGGTCGCAACCGTTTCAGCAGGGGTACATCGATGAGGTACTGATGCTCGCCGAGGCTGCGGAGGGACTCCACCGCCTTATGAATTCCCCGACTGGAAAGCTTAGCCGAGGCGATGCGGCTGCGCACGACGATCGGTTTTCGACGGGCACTGGGGGGATAGTCGCAGCGCTGGCTTCGAGCGACCACGGCGCGCCCGCAGCCCAACGCATACAACAGTTCCGTCGCCGACGGAAAGAACGAGCAGATCCGCATCCTCTTTCCTATCTCCAGGAAAAAGCTTTCGTCTTCAATTCCAGAAAAACGTAGCCTGCCAGAACGTAAGCCCCAAGGAAGAGGCCTGCAAACAGCGTATCGCCCAAGAAGGAGCGCTCGAAATAAGGAACGGCGCTGACAACGGCGGCCAGGAGCCCCTGAGGGGTTTTAGGCAGGACCGAGCAGGCGCCGGTGGCCCAGTCGCCTATGGCCAGAACCAGGTGAAAGATCGGCGAAGAAACGAGCATTCCGACCAGCACAGAACGAAAGGTGGGGCGCATCTTCAGGCCCAGGATTGCGACCACCACCAAGCCCATTCCCATCAAACGGACCAGCGTAAACAAGGAAAGCCCGGCCAAGATGTCCCGGACAAGGATTCCTCCCAACCCCACCAGAAACAGCTCCTTCGGTTTGAGAAAACAGGCGGCACACAGGATTGCCCCTAAAACCGGAGCGACACCGAACTGGTGCTGAAAGGCACCCGCGAGAAACCCGCAGGATATCGTCAGCAGTAACGTTGCCATCATGGACTCTCTCCTCCCTCTGATGAATTTAACTTAAAGGTCACCGGAATCTCCACAAGGGACGCGACCTTTTGGTCCCCTCGATGGGCCGGAACAAACCGCCATTGGCGCAAAGCCGCAAGGGCTGTCTCATCCAACACCGGGTGGCCGGAACTCCGGACCACCTGGACCGAAGTGGCCTGTCCGGTGGATGTCACGAACGCTTGAAGAAAGACCGTCCCTTCCCACCCGTGGACCCGCGCTTCCCACGGATACCGCGGAGAGGGATTCTGAAGCGACGAAGGGTCCTGACGCATGGCGGCCCCTCCATCATCGGCCCAATGTTCTTGCCGGGCAACCGTAACGTGTGCCACCTTCTCTTCTCCTTCGCCGGGAACGGTGGGCGAATAAACCAGCTCCAACTCGACAGAGCTGGAGCCCCGAACCACGTCGGTCTGAACACCGCCCGTGGCCCTCCCCGCGGAGACAATCGGCACCAGCAAAAGTCCATGGACCGCTATCGAGAACAACGTTGATTTTACCAATCTATGGCGCGGTTGGGGCACTTTCTTGTCTCGGTTGGACGGCAAAACTGGTGCGGGTGATCCCCGCCCTGCGGCAGGCGTCAAAAACCGAGTCATCACCTTGAAATCTCCTCGTCGGAATTTTTGGCCCGGCTCATGCGAATCGGATTGAGTATCTCTTTCCCCTCCCCGATGGTCATCGGAATCTGCCGGGTTCCCAACGTTTCATGCCACACATGCAGGCCGTACCTTCCGGGGGGAACGTTGGGAATCGTGAACCGCCCTTCCGGGCTCGTGACAGAACCGGTCCCGGAGAGAACGACAACCCACGCGTACATCCAGGGATGAACGCCGCATCGGACAATGTAGCGCCCCGGCGCATCGAAGCGCCAGGGGTCCGAACCCTGCGGCTTCTGCCATTTGTGCATGAGCATGGCAGGCTTCCCCTCCTCAAAGATCCGGATGTTGTGAAGAACCGCATCGGAATTCCGGATGACAACCTGCGTCCCCGGCGGGACGACGACGACATGGGGAGAGAAAACGCATTCCTTTTGATCAAGCAGAACGGCCTTAGAGGTGGGGGTTTCCCTCGGCAGGTCCAGCCACACAACGGCGTTCCGAATTCCGCCCATCGGATCCACCAGCAATTTTTGGGACGCTTTCTTCAGGGAGCCGCAGCCTTCCGTTGAATGGTTCCCTTTCTTGGACTCGATGGCCATGATCTCAGGGGCGGGAATGGGGCCGCTGAGCTGGACGGTTCCCTCCACCTCGGCGGCCTGCACTTTAACAGGCACAGCGGTCAGAATCATCACCAGCCCTAGAACCGGTTTTAAACTCAAGAAACGACGGTTACTGTCCATTCTGGCGATATTCCCACCGGACGACATCTCCGGGCTTGAGCTTGGTCTTGTAAGGAGACACTTTCTTCGAGCCGTTCAAGGAAACGGTCCACCATCGGTTGGCCGCAGGATCGGTGGCAACCCCATCGATCACGGCAACCTCCCGAGGATCGCAACAGACCGACCCTTTTTCCACGGGGAACGCCATCGCGGTTACAATTTCGGGTGTGGCGCCTTTCTCCACCTGGAGCGTCCGATGCACGGAAGGCTTGCCGGCCGGCCCGAAATCCACCTCCAGCGTCACATCGAATGTCCTGGAATTGGTACGGCCTGTCAGGCATCCGCAGACGCCGGCAATAAGGATTAATGCTATCGCTAGAATTCCTCTCATTTTTCTATTTTTACTCCGACGGTTGCCACCGTGCCGGGGGCCGGAAATCCTAAGACCTCCGAGTAGGTCCGGTTCGTTAAATTCTCCACCCGGACATACCCCTTCATCCAGGGAGTGAACTTGCATTGGGCAAACAAATTCAACAGCAGGTAACCTTTATTCTTATTCCGCGCATTGGTCCCTGTGGACTCCTCCTGGCTGCTGACCAAAAGGCCCTCCAACCGGGCTTCCCATTTTTTCGTGGGGGTATATCCAACGCTGAAATGAGCGGTGTTTTTGGGGATTCGAAGCAACTCCTCCATGCTGGGCCTTTGATGAGCCTCAAGATGGGTATAGGACCCTGTGAGGGCCACTGGTTCCCAGGGTCTCCATCCCAGCCCCAGCTCTACCCCATCCACCCGGGCTTTTCCGACATTCAGAGGCTGCGAGGTGGTGGGGGTCACCCGCACCGTTTGGATGAGATTTTTATAATCCGTCCGAAATGCCGTTCCAGACCAGTTGACCTTGTTTTGAAACAGCGCCTGGTCCACTCCCCATTCAAAGGTTTGGCTTTTTTCCGGACCCAGATTGGGATTCCCGAAATTGGGAAAGAAAAGCTCATTCAAGGTCGGCACGCGGAATCCTTGACCCCACCCCCCTCGAAGCTTGAGCCCAAGCTGTTCTAAAAAGTAAGCGGCCGAGGCATCAAACACCTGATCCGAACCAAAAGAGCTTTCCCGGAAATGGCGCACTCCGGTCATAATCGTTACCGGCTTCATTGGCCGCCATTGATTCTGCAGGTAGGTTGCCCACGTCGTCTGCGCTTTGGAGAACAATCCATTGTCCGCTTCCCGATCTTCAAACTCACCACCTGCCGTTACCGTGTCCCACTCCACAGGAAAAAACCGATGGGACCAGTCGACATCGTAGCGCTCCGTGCCCAGTTTAAAAAAGCTGTCTGGGTCCGTGCTTGCGTTGGAAGGATTGTTGTCGATCAAGTGCCCGGCCTGGGTTGAGAGCTTAAAAACCTGCGACCACCAGGAGGTAACGGGCGATTCAAATGTTCCGGAGGCAATGGTCTGTCGCTCCCGATCCCGCCGGTTCGGATCCGGCAGAAAGGCTCCATCGCCGATTCCGACGATGGCAAAGATGTGGCGCAGGGTCAGATCCACTTTGGCTTCATCGGTCAGATCGTATCCAATTCGGGTGGAGAGATTCGTATTTTGATAGTCACCGTTCTGGCCTAAACCGTCGCTGTCGATCCGGGAGGCGGAGCCGGACAGATGCCATTTCCCTGCGGCCCCTTGGAGATCGGCGATCTCCCGAAAGGTATCTAATCCTCCATACTCCTGGGTGTAGGAGGCGGTGAAAGGGCCCTCCCCGCGCCGGGTGATCAGATTGACGACCCCTCCCATCGCATCGGAACCATACAGGGTGCTTCCCGGTCCACGGAGAACCTCGATCCGCTCCAGGTTGTCCGGTACGAAATTGTTGAAATCGAACGACCCGGTCGTTGGGCTGGCCACATGGACTCCATCCACGGTGACATGCACCTGGGGCGCGCTGGCTCCTCGAATCACGACGGCCGTCGTCCGACCGATTGATCCGCTGCGGCGCACAAATGTTCCCGGCACCTCCCTGAGGGGTTCCGCAACAAAATCTCCCTTGACCTCGGGCACACCTTCCCCGGAAATAACGCTCACTGCCCGGGTCACCTCTTTCGCCGGGGTCTTGGCCTTGGTCGCGGTGACGACCACTCCCTCTAGACGAGTCGGCTCTTCAGCCTTCACAATCCCAACGATCCTAAGACCAACAACCATCGCCATACCAGCAACAATAAAAATTCGCATTTTCTTCCATTTCCCTCGAAAGATATCCGCCGATCAATCGGTCTCCTGGCTCCCCTGAAATCCTCGGCGGGCCTTCCCGTCCCTAAAATCAATGAGGACAGTGGCGTTACCACGGTCTGTGTCGCCAAGGGCTTTTTTCAACCACAAATAGACGGTGATCAGGGTTACAGTTGCGGGGCAGCGCCTGCCTTTAACAGGCTTCCCATTATTGATCGGCTCCTCAGTTGACCCACCTTCCCTCCGGCTGCAGTGCGTCTTTCCCGCCATCGCTGCGCCGATGCCACGAAACCTCGTGCCCAACGAACATTGGTTAAAAAATGCAGATGGATATAGGAGGCCAGGAGATTCTCCCGGATAAATCCCTCCGACCTTGTGCCTTCACGACGTTTGATGACCGTGTAAGCCGATTGTTTCGCAGGAACCCGATGGTCCCACACCGAATAATGAAACTCGTGTCCTTTGATCGGATCGTTCGCTTTGGCCAGGATGTTGTCCCGCTTCGGGATCACCGTGGCGTAACCGAAATTCTGGAGACGGCTCGTCATCCGCACGGCCCCGGGCAGCACCCCCACCATGCGGTGGGAACGCCCCTGGCCGTCGACGAGCTTTTCGCACAGGTACATCAGTCCTCCGCATTCGGCGTAGGTCGGAATCCCCTGACGGACAACGTGCTTCATGGCATCCTGTATGGAGCGGTTCCGGGCCAGCTCGGAAGCGAAAACCTCTGGAAATCCACCCCCCACATACAGAGCGTCCAGCTTCTCCGGGAGTCTTTGGTCCTTGAGGGGACTGAATTCAACCAGCTCCGCACCCAGTTCTTTTAAAAGATCGAAATTCTCCAGATAATAAAAATGAAAGGCCTTGTCCCTGGCCACGCCGATCCGAACCTTCGCGGCCCGCTTGGAACGGGCCGGGCCGGGCAACCGCGCTTCAGGAAGCGCCGGCGCCTTCTTCGAAATCCGAAGCAGCCGGTCAAGATCGATCGATCCGGCAACCATCTGCGCCAACCGGTCCCATCCCCGCAGGAGGGTTTGATTCTCCTGCGCCGGAAGAAGCCCCAGATGCCGTTCCGGAATGGCCATCCCTGGAAGAGGCGGCAGATGGCCGAGCACCGGAATGCGGCTATAACGCCGGAGAGCGCCGCGCAGCAGCTCGAAGTGCCGTTGGCTGACCTTGTTAAAAATCACTCCCGCAATCCGGACGGAGGGATCGAATCCTGCATAGCCCTGCACCATCGCCGCGGCGGATCGGGCCATGTGGCTTGCATCCACAACCAAAACCACAGGCGCCCGGAGGAGCTTCGCTGTCTCCGCGGTGCTGCCGCGATCGCCGAATTCGGAATGGCCGTCGAACAAGCCCATCACCCCTTCCATCACGGCACAATCCGCCCCTGAACAGGCCTTTTGAAAAACGGCCAGAATCGATTTATCCTTTAGAAGCCAGGTATCCAGATTGCGCGAGGGCCGTTTCGCCACGGAGGTGTGGTAGGTTGGATCAATGTAGTCAGGACCCACCTTAAAAGGCTGCACCGTCAAACCCCGCTTCACCAAAGCAGCCATGATTCCCACGGCAACGGTGGTTTTCCCCACCCCGCTCTGAGTTCCGGCAATAAGCAAACGAGGGATTTTTACCACAGCATCCTCAAGCAGAGAATTCCCATCGCGAAGAGCCAACTGATAAGAGAGCATGCATACATCAAGCGGACGGCCTCATAAATCCGGGAAGGGGACAGAGGACGCTGTGGGTTTCCCATCGGAGGCACCTGAACGACCCTTCCCTGGTACCGGTTTGTTCCTCCCAACTGGACACCCAGCGCACCGGCCATGGCCGATTCCGGAATCCCTGCGTTGGGAACAGGACCGGCGTTCCCGTCCCGCCATGCGCAGACCCAACCTTGCCAGACGTCATCGCCGCACAACCAGGCTGCGGCCGAAAAGAGAAAAGCCGATAAGCGGGCCGGAATCCAGTTGGCGAGGGTATCCAGTTTGGCAGCCGCCCAACCGAATCGGAGGTAGCGGGCGGAGCGATGCCCAATCATGGAGTCCAGCGTGTTGATTGCTTTGTAAGCAATGGCCAAGGGGACTCCCCCAACGACAAAATAAAAAAGCGGAGAGAGAATGCCGTCCATCGTGCTTTCGGCGATGGTCTCGATCGTTGCCCGAACGATCTCCGGAGCATCCAGCCCCTCGGTGTCCCGCCCCACAATGCGGGAAACCCGCCGACGGGCCAACGGGAGGTCGCCTGTTTCCAGGGCCCGAACGACCTGCAGGCTTTCGAGGGCCAAATCTTTGGTGGACAGGCAGGTAAACAGCAGGACCGCGCTCACCGCCAACGCCAACAAGAAAGAAAAGGTTGCTGCTTGATGGAGGAGCCAGCCGGTCGCCGCGTAACTAAACCCCACAAGTGCCGCCACAAGAAGCATGCCGGCCAGGCGTTCCCAGCGAACCGCCTTCCGCAGGAGCCGTTCGCCCCATTCAATGGCAAGCCCCATTCCTCTGACCGGATGAGGAAACCACGGCGGGTCTCCCAGGAGCAGATCCGCCCCGTAGGCCAATGCAAGCGTTGAAAGCTGAAGATTCACGTCAACTCCAGGATTTGACGGAGCAACTCAAGATTCAAGTGAGGGCGGACCGTGTCCGCCAATCGATCGTAGAGGTCCCCGGGATTGCCCGGCGCATCGGAGCGTACCTCCAATCCTCGCCGCCGGCGCAACCGGTTCAACCACCAGGAACGGAAACCCGGTTCATCAAACAACCCGTGCAGATGGGTCCCCCAGATCCGGCCGCCGGAGACGCTGGACCCATCGTAGATCTCCGCGGGAGATTCCCCCCGCTGCGTGAATTTGAAGACCGAGGCGGCGCCCTCCTCTACCTTCATCTGACCCATGTGTATTTCGTAGCCGGTCACAGGCAAACCGCTTTCCAGGTGGACGCCGCGAACGCGGGCGACCGTTTTCCCCTGATGAAACAGGGTGACGCCGGGCAGCAACCCCAGCCCAGGGGCGGCGCTGACGGTTGCCTCGACATGTTCGGGATCTAAAATCTGCCGGCACAACATTTGAAAACCGCCGCAGATCCCGACGATCTCAGTGCCCGACTCCAACCAGCGACGCACACAGCGATCGAATCCCTGCGCCCGGACAAACGCCAGGTCCGCAATGGTGCTTTTTGAGCCGGGCAGAATGACGCAGTCAGGCACGGCATCCAACGAGGGCCGGTCTACGAACGAAAGCTGCACGTCGGGATCCTGCGCAAGCGAATCAAAGTCGGTGAAATTGCTCATCCGCGGCAATTGAATGACCTCGACCCGAACCTTATCGGCGGCCGCCTCTCCGGCGAAGTCACGCTGGGAAGGGGTGTCCTCTTGCGCAAGCCGCACGTCCCGGAGATAAGGAATCGTGCCCAGCACAGGCACCCCGCATCTTTTTTCCAGCCACCGAATCCCCGACTCCAAAAGAGCATAATCCCCGCGGAATTTATTGATGAGAAACGCCCGCACCAGCCCCTTTTCCGTTTCATCGAGGAGATCCATCGTTCCCACCAACTGGGCGAACACCCCGCCCCGGTCGATGTCTCCTACCAAAAGAACCTTCGCCTGCGCTTCTTTGGCCACCCACATGTTGACCAGATCATGCTCTTTCAAATTTATTTCGGCAGGGCTGCCCGCCCCCTCAATCACCACGATCTCCGCTTCTTCCATCAGCCCGTGAAGAGCTCCCTTGACTGCCGCAGAAAGCCGCGGCTTGAACGATTCGTACTCCGACGCGATCAGGTTTCCAATCGGCTTGCCCAACAGAACCACTTGTGACCCGACGTCCGTCGTGGGCTTGAGCAGGATCGGATTCATCCGCACCGAGGGCTCCACCTTGCACGCTTTCGCCTGCTCGGCCTGGGCCCGGCTGATCTCTCTCCCCTCGCCGGTGACGAAAGAATTGTTGGACATGTTCTGGGCCTTAAACGGCAGAACCCGGTATCCCTCCTGGACGAAAATCCGGCACAGGGCCGTGGCCAGCAAACTTTTCCCAACATGGGATCCGGTCCCTTGAATCATGATCGCTTTAGCCGGCATGAGCGAAAATCCCCGCAAGTTCTTCGACCAACCGGCTGTTGTCATCCTGGCTTCGAACGGCCAACCGGATGAAGCGGCCCGGCTCCAGTCCGGAAAAATTATCGCAGTTTCGGACCAGAATCCCTTTGGCCGCTAAACGGGCGCACAGCTCGGCGGAGGTGCAATCAGGCGCCTCGACCCTGCACAGAATAAAATTCGTCGCCGACTCAAAGCAACGCAACTCTGGAATGGCGCTTAAGGAGCGCTGGAACGCCCCGCGCAGCTGAGCGGTTGCGCGCTTTGACCGGGCGATATACTCCGTTTCCTTGAAAAGCCGGCTGCCAACCGCTAAAGCGAACGTGTTGAGCGGCCAAGGCTGCTGGAAGGCCCTCACCCCTGCAATCAGCGAAGGGGACGCAACGAGGTAGCCGATTCTCAAGCCGGGGACCGAGAAAAACTTCGTCAGGGACCGCAGGACAACGAGATTTCCCTGTCGGAGGGTTTCTGAAACAACGCTGGATCCCTCCGGATCCTCGACAAATTCCATAAAGGCCTCATCAACCACCAGCACCGCCCCGGCCGCTTCACACCAGCGCGCCACCTGAAGAACCTCCTGCTGAGGGAAGAGAACGCCGGTTGGGTTGTTCGGGTTGCAGAGAAATACAACGTCGGTCCCCTGCAAAAGCTCTTGCCACCGCTCAGGAGCGAGCTTGAGCCGAAAGCGATCCGCTTCCACTGTCGGCACAAAGAGGGTCTCCGCTCCGGTCCGCTCAAGGGCCCATTCGTATTCGCTGAATGCTGGGATCACAACGAGGGCTTTCTTGATCGGGCGCCATTGCGCAAGCAAAGCGATCAGCTCCGCGGTTCCATTCCCCGGCAGAATTCTATCGGCTGGAAGCCGATGATGGGCTGCGATCGCTTGGCGCAATTCCCACGCATCGGGGTCGGGGTAAAAGCGGATATCCTCCAGATGGCGGGTGATCACGGAGGCCGTTTCCTGCGGGAACCCGAAGGGATTTAGATCCACGCTGAAATCCAAAATCTCCTCTGTGCGAAAACCCTGCTGCCGAGTCAGCTCCCAGAGATTGCCCCCATGGGTTCTTAGGCGCACAGCGCGATTCCCACCAATGCCAGAACCTCCGTGATCTCACAAGCCGCCCCAAGGGCATCTCCTGTCACACCGCCCAAGGCGCGCTGGAAAACTGCTCGAAGAAAAACGAGGACCACCAACAGAGAAAATCCAAGAAGAAGAACTCCGCCGGCACCCAGCGCGCACACTGAAATAAGGAACATGATCACCGTCGCTCCCACCAAAGAGCCGACGCCGCTGAACCGGACAAAAGAGGCGGCGGTTCCCCCCTCCACTCTGGCGTACGGGAGGGTCGTTCCCAGCACAACCATCGCATACCGGCCAAGGCACGGAGCAACCACCAATGCCCGGTTCATGGCGGCGATGGGATAGTTGCTCAACAGCGCGAATTTGAAGATCAAGGCCAGAGTGACAGCGACAACCGCCATGACCCCGACATGGGGATCCTTCATGATCCGAAGCCGTTCTTCAGGCGTCACCCCCGCGTAGAGACCGTCGCAGAGATCTCCGAGGCCATCCAGGTGCAGGGCGCCGGTTAACAGAACCCAGCCGAGCAGCACACAGACCCCGGCCACGAGTGGCGAAAGCCCCTGAACCACGGCATGGATTCCAACAAGCCCTCCCCCAATCAGCAGACCCACCGCCGGAAACCAAAGAAAGGAGCCGCCTAAATCGGCCTCCGCCACAGCCCCTCGAGGGCCAACCGGAAAAATCGTTAAGAAAGCAATGGCAACGCGCAAGCGCCTCATCTCTCTTTTCCGGAAACTCCCGCCTGCTCGAACGTCGCCATCTCATTGAATACCCGGCACGCCGCTTCGACAATTGACATGGCCAATGCCGCGCCGGTCCCCTCCCCAAGACGCAGGCCCAAATCAAGAATCGGTTCAAGGCCGAGATATTCAAGCATCAAGCGATGGCCCGGCTCCTGGGAAAGATGGGAGGCGATTAGATAGGGCTTCACCTTGGGTTCCATCGCAACAGCAATGAGAGTGGCCGCTCCGGAGATGAATCCGTCAATGACCACCGGCCGTCGGGCGTTTGCAGCGCCGAGAATCATCCCCACCAAACCGGCGATCTCGAATCCGCCCAGTTTCGCAAGCAGGTCCATGGGGTCCGCCGGATCCGGGCGGTTTACTTCAAGAGCCTGCTCGATGACCTGGACCTTCTTCTGGTGCATGGCCTGACTGATCCCCGTGCCATGGCCTGTGACAAGCGCGGGTGATTTCCCTGTGATGGCGGCGGCGATGGCGCTGCTGGAAGTCGTATTGCCGATCCCCATATCGCCCGTTCCAACGATATCCATTCCACGGGCGATTTCTTCAGCGACAATTTCAAGCCCGGCCTGGACGGCTCGATACGCTTCCTCTTGAGTCATGGCCGGGCCCCTGGCGAGGTTCTTTGTTCCGTAACCGATCTTTCGGACGACCAAACCCGGATGAGGCGCCAAATCCGCCGCCACTCCCATATCAACGACGACAACACGGGCACCGATATGCCGCGCCAACACATTGATGCCGGCCCCGCCACGGAGGAAGTTGGCGACCATCTCTTTGGTCACGGCTTGCGGGTAGGCGCTGACCCCCTCCTCTACGACGCCGTGGTCGGCAGCCATGGTGACGATGGCCTTCTCACTGAGCGACGGCCTCATGCTGCGGGTCATTCCGACGACCTGCTTGGCCAACGTCTCCAGACGGCCGAGAGATCCTAAAGGCTTTGTCAGCTGATCCAGCCGGATCTGCGCCTTGCGCATCAGCTCTTCATCAAGCGCTGGGATTGTCACCTCTCTCTTGGATAACTGATGCATCTGCCCCCTTTGATCTGACTGGGTATTCCAGAGACTAAAAGAAACACCTGGTCTGCACATCCGGCCGCAATCTGGTTTGCTAAACCGGCGCAATCCCGGAACCGGCGGCCCAACGCATGATCAGGAACAACACCGGAGCCCACTTCGTTGGTCACCACAATCACCGGACAGGAAATCCCCACAGCCGCCTTGCAAAGCCGGCGGACCTTCCGTAGGATGACGGCGTCGGAATCACCGCGCATCAACAGGTCGGACACGTACATCGTCAGACAATCAATGATGACACCGCCTGCTGTGCCCTTCAGCCGGCCGACGGAACGGGCCGGATCGGCAGGAGATTCGACCGTTTTCCAATGCGCGGGCCGGTCCTGTCGGTGGCGGGCAATCCGCCGCTTCATTTCCTGGTCGTTGCCCGCCTTGCACGTTGCAATGTAGACGATACGGCCACCGAAACGCTTGGCCATGTCCGTGGCAAAGCGGCTTTTGCCGCTTCGACTGCCGCCGGTGACAAGAATAAGAGATTTCATTCGTCAATCCTTTGAGGACCACGAGGAAGGACAACTGCAGAGTGGCATCCAATAAAAAACCCGACCAGGCGGTCGGGAGGAAGAACCATCACACTCTGGCACCCTCCCTCGAGGGCCTGCTGAAACTTCCCTCACCTGGCAGGTCTTCTGACTTAGGGGTTAAGAGCCAATCGCTCACCTACTCCGGAGCTCCTTCCCATTCGCCATTTTTCTGGCGAACAGTGGTTAACACCTTTTCAGGCGCTGCTCCGTTTCGTCCCCCATACAGCGGCGGGGCCGTCCCGGATTCTCACCGGGTTCCCTTTTCACCGGACGCTTGCGCGCCCGGCACCAGGGTCTACATCTTGTGTTGCGGACAGAAGATTACTACACCATGTCCTACGTGTAAAGAAATTTATTCTTCCCCTTCCTTCCAACCGTGGGCGCCGATCAAGGGAACGAAGGCGCACTGGCAGATGTCGAAGGCCTGGATTCGTCCGCCGGAGCGGACGGCAAGCGTGAGGGTTTGGTTCTTCGACGAGCCGATCGGAATCACCATGTGACCCCCTTCGGCCAGCTGCATGAGAAGCGGCTCCGGCAGGACCGGTGCGGCGGCGGTCACGATGATGTTGTCGAATGGGGCGGCTTCCGGCCAACCGTTGGTTCCGTCGCCGATTCGGATCTCCACATTGGTGCAGCCCAATTCGGCCAGAAGTTTAGTCGCCCCCTCCGCCAGATCCGGAAATCGTTCGATCGAGTAAACGCGAGAAGCCAACTCGGCGAGGACGGCGGTCTGGTAGCCGGAACCGGTGCCGATCTCCAACACCTTGGCGCTCGGCTTCACCTGAAGCTGTTCGGTCATGAGCGCCACCATGTACGGCTGAGAGATCGTCTGCCCCTGTCCGATCGGACAGGGATGATCTTCGTAGCCGTCTTGGCGCCGATCCTCCGGGACAAAAAGATGTCGCGGCACCTTGGCGAATGCGGCAAGCACACGCTTGTCCCGAATTCTTCTCGCGGCCAATTGATCCGCCACCATCCGTTGCCGTTGCTGATCGAACGTCATTGGCAGCTCGACCGCCGAAGAGAAAAAAGAAACCGAAAGAACCGGATCGTATCGCCGACAGGATGGATGAAGCTTAAACGGTGGCGATAGACGGAGCTGACCGGAATGGAAACCTGCCGAAAACCGGCCCACACTCCTTTGACCACCAACTCCGATTCAATCTCGAACCGATTGGCGCTCAGGCCTGATCGCTCCAGGACCCCCCGGAAGATCATTCGAAATCCGCATTGCGTATCCGGAATCCGCTGGTTGACAATTTGGGAAAGAATGGCCGAGAGGAACCAGTTGGTGAACCGCCGCTCCAAGGGCATCCCTTTGGGATGCCACATCCGGTTGCCCAGGACAATCTGCGCCTCTCCTTTGGCCGCCTCCTCCAAGAAGCGCGGAATCTCCGCCGGCAGATGCTGGCCGTCGGCATCCATCGTCAGAACCCATTGGCATCTCTGCTCCAGCGCAGCCTGAAGCCCTTCCCGCACGGCCGTTCCCTTGCCTCCGTTGACCTGGCGCCGGATGACTCGAGCCCCTGCTTCGTGCGCAACGAGAGCTGTTTTATCCCGGGAAGCATCATCGACAACGATCACCGGCAACCCCTGGGCGATGACTGCCTTGACCACGGCGCTGATGGTCTGCTCCGCCTGGTAGGCCGGGATGACCACATAGGTCTGCGAGATAAGGTTAGATGACAACGGGAGGGACCTGTTTCCAGAATTCACGGAACATGTACCACTGGGTCGGATACTGACGGATGTATTTCGCCATCACATCCAAGCAGGCCTGGGTCATCCGCCGAGCGGCCTCATCGCGGGAAACACCGTGCGGGATCGGAATCGGCGGCTCGAGAACAAACCGGTAGTTGCCATCCTTTTCCCGAACCAGGAAACCAGGGACAATCGGGGCGCCTGTCTTCAAGCTGAAGGCAACCGGCCCGTTCGGAACCCGGATGGACCGCCCGAATAAGGAGAGTTCGATTCCGTGATCAAAAAAATCCCGGTCGCCGGCCAACGCCAAGATCTCGTTGCGCTCCAAACAGGAGATGCAGGCCTTGAAGAAATCGCGGCGGGATTGGCGCTGTACGGCCAACGGCCTGACTCCCACGGATGCCCGCTGGCGGGTAAAGAAGGCATCCACCATCGGGTTGCGATGGGTCAGAACCACCGCATTCACCGGAAATCCCAAAAGCGCCAAGACAGCCCCGGCCAATTCGGAATTGCCCAGATGCGCGGTGAGGCCGATCGCCCCATGGCCTTGATTCAGCGCGGCCCGCATCTGTTCCATCCCTTCCATGCGAACCCGCCGCCGAATTTCTTCGGGGGTGATCCGGCCGAACCGAAAGAAATCAGCCAGGTACATGGCAAAAGAGCGGAAGACTTCACGCACCTGGGCAGAAGAAACCTCTGAGGTTCCGAGAATAGCACAGAGGTTATTTCGGACGGATTTTCGATCTGCAGGAGAGGCTCCATAGCAGAAGTCTCCTAATCGGCGGGCGATCCAATAACAGACCGGCCGGGACAAAAAACGGCTGAGGCTTGCTCCTACCAGGTAAAGTCCGTAGAAAAACATGCCTCAATTTCCCAGGATGAGCCGCGCTGCCTCCACTGCAGAGTCGGGCTTGCCGATCCGTCTGGCATTGGCCGCCATCGCCTGAAGCTCCTGCGGATTGTCAATCAGGCGCTGAACGAGCCGAGGCAATTGCTCCAGATCGTCTACTTCTTGAGCAACCTTCGCTGTGGTAAGAAAGTTGGCGTTCTTAACCTCCTGGCCTGGAATCGGATCCAGCACGATGAGCGGCAATCCTTTGGCAAGCGCCTCGGAGGTGGTCAGCCCTCCCGGTTTGGTGATGATCAGGTTGGAGACGCTCATCAAATCCGAGATGAACTCCACATGGCCGAAAACCTGAACAGGGTGTTTTAACCGAGGGATGGTGGTAATCAAACGATGGTAAAGCTGCTCATTGGTCCCGGCCACGACCAGAAGCTGCATCGGGCGCGGAATCGTGTCCAGCACCTTCACCGCATCCAGCATCGGGCCCAAACCCTGCCCGCCCCCCATCAAGAGAATCGTCGGCACCCCGTTGGACAACTGCAGGCGGCGCCGGATCATCTCCGTGTTGGGGGGCTCGGCAAAACGGGGAGCGATCGGAATGCCGCTGGTGAAAATCCGATGGGGGGAGACCTGATGATCGGACAGCCACCTCCCGCTTTCTTCCACCGCCACAATGTAGCCATCCACCCGGTCGCTCACCCAGTAGGCGTGCGGGGAAAAATCGGTGATGACTCCGTACAAAGGGATGGCCAGATGCCGCTCCTTTTTGTAGTCGGCCACAAGCCCGCAGGGGAAGGCCTGTGTGCAGGCGATCGCCTCCGGCTGGAATTCTTCCAGCAGCCCGCGCAGGCGGGGAGAGTCGTAGCGATGCAGGAGTTTTCGAAGCCAGTCGGAACGCTTCACGACATCCGGGTTGTCATACAGATAATCCCACAGCTCAGGGAGTTTCTGGATAACCGACATGTACAGCCGGTCCACCATTCGCGCCAAAATCGGGTTGAGGTACTGGAAGGCATCAATCGTCAGGATCTCAGCCTGGGGATTCAGCAGGCGGATGCCCTGCTCCAACGCCTGGGCGGCGTGGAAATGGCCCGACCGGACCGTGATGTACATCAGGAGGATTTTCTTACGCATCGGCTGGGCCGTTAGGAGGAGATGGCTAAAACCTTCCGGATCCGATCCAGCGCGATCTTCAAACGATCTTCGGGGGCCACCAAGGCAAAGCGGACATACCCTTCCCCAAACTCGCCGAACCCGCTGCCTGGAGCCACCACGACACCGGCTTCATCCACCAAGAGCTGGGCGAACTCCAGCGAAGTCAATCCGCTAAACTTCGGCGGCAGGTGCGCCCAGATGTAGAAGGTAGCCTTCGGTTTGGACACGTTCCAGCCCATGGCGTTTAATCCGCTCACGAACAGCTCGACCCGCTTCCGGTAGATCTCCACAAGATTCTTCACGTAATCCTGCGGACCGGTCAGCGCCGTGATCGCTGCTTCCTGGACTGCCCGGAAGTTCCCGAAATCAATGTACGATTTGGTCTTCTCCAGCGACCGGAGGATCTGGGCGTTGCCCACCGCCCACCCGAGCCGCCAGCCGGCCATGTTGTAGCTCTTGGAGCAGGTGTGGAACTCGATGCCGTAACCCTCCTTGGCCCCTTTGGCCTGAAGCAAACTTGGGGCCTTGTAGCCGTCAAAGACAATGTCGGAATAGGCCAGATCGGAACAAAGGATGATCTCCTTGCCCTTGCCCCATTCCACCAGTTCCTGGTAATAATCCAGATCCACACAAGCGGCCGTCGGGTTGTGCGGGTAGCTGACGAACAGGATCTTCGCCATCCGGATCACTTCGCGGCTCAAGCTCTTAAACTGAATCTTGAACTGATTCTCCGGGCCGATCGGCATGCTGTAAAGAATTCCGCCGGCCATGACGACCCCGTTGGCGTGCGGTGGATAGCCGGGGTTGGGCACCAGGCCGATGTCATCGTTGTTGAGGAACGCCAGCGACAAGTGCGCGATCCCTTCCTTGGAACCGATCAGGGGCAAGACCTCGGTCTTGGGATCCAGCACGACGCCGAACCGCTGGTGATACCAGGCAGCGATCGCCTCTTTCAAACGCCCCTCCACATCCCCATACGGGCGGGAGTAGCGATGGTTTTCAACCTTGCGCGCGGCGCGGCAGAGCTCCTCCACCACGTGGGGCGGGCTGGGCAGATCCGGATTGCCCATGCCTAAATCAATCACCTCGACACCGCGTGCCGCCGCTTTCACCTTCAATTCATCCATGATGGTGAACAGGTATTGAGGAAGGCGCTTCATCCGATTCGCTTCTTGCATCTTAAGAAAAGATCTCCCTATGACGAACTGTTGAGCGCTTCATAAGCATTGTAAGAGGACCGCACATACGGCCCGCTGGCCACAAAGGAAAACCCAAGCTCCTCCGCCCAACCACGATAATCCGCAAATTGCTCCGGAGAAACGAACGCAGACACGGCCCGGTGGGCCGGCGTGGGCTGAAGGTACTGACCGATGGTCAGAATATCACATCCCACCGCCCGGAGATCAGCCATTGTGCGCCGAACCTCCTCCGGATTCTCTCCTAAACCGACCATGAAACCGCTTTTTGTCTTCACCCGATCACCGGCGATTTCCTTCACCAACCGGAGCACTTCCAAAGACCGAAGGTAATCGGCCTGCGGCCGGACCTCCCGAGACAACCGGGGAATGGTCTCGATGTTGTGGTTGTACACGTCCGGCTGCGCTTCCGTGACCGTCCGAATCAAAGCGCGCCTTGCATGGAAATCAGGCGTGAGCACTTCCACGCTCACAGAGGCGGTGCGCTCCTTGACCGCCCGGACACAGGCTGCGAAAATCCCGGCTCCTTCATCCGGCAGATCGTCCCGGGCCACCGAGGTGATCACCACGTACTGCAATCCCATCTGGGCCACCGCCTCGGCCAGCCGCTGCGGTTCCTCAGGATCTACCGTGCCCGGCCGGGCCGTCTCGACCGCGCAGAAAGAGCACCGCCGGGTGCAGCGGTCGCCTAAGATCATGAAGCTGACGTTCCCATGGGACCAGCATTCGCCGAGGTTCGGGCACCGGGCCTCTTCACAAACGGTGTGAAGATCGAATTCCCGAACGATCTCCTTGGCCTGGGTCCATTGGCCGTGGACGCTCAGCGACCGCCGCAACCACGCGGGCTTCCGTTCGTGCTGAGCCCCCGGCCCGCCGATCGGCTCCCGAGCCGGGGCGGGCTGTCGAAGCACGAACTCTCTGCTCATCCTTCGACGAGCTCAGGATGAGCGGGACGCATAGTAGATGGATTGGCCAAGCGCCATGGAGGCCGCTTCCCAGAGCGATTCGCTCATCGTGGGATGTCCGTGGATCGTTTCGGCCAGATCTTTGAGCGTCAATCCATGCTTGATCGCTACGGCCGCTTCGCCGATCAGATCGGTCGCCCGCGCCCCGATGATCTGCACGCCGAGGATTCGCCCATCCGAAGAATCGGCCACCACCTGCACAAACCCTTCCGGTTCTTCCAACGTGTGCGCCCGTGCCAAGCCGATCAAGTTTAAACGGCTGACCCTCACCGCTTTTCCTTCGGCCTTGGCCTCCGCCTCGGTCAAGCCGACGCTGGCGATCTCCGGTTCGGTGTAGATCGCATCCGGCACCACCGCGTAATCCACCTGCCTGGTGTCGCCGGCAACGTGGCTTTCGCTAGAGGAAGCGAAACCGCTCCGCCCTCCTGCTACGTTCTCGGCCGCGATCATTCCTTCGTAACTGGCGGTCGCAGCCAGTTGGTATCCCTTTAACAGATCACCGATGACAAAGATGGATGGCACGCATGTCCGCAGCATCGCATCCACCTGCAATCCGCCATTTTCAAATTTCAGGCCCAGCTCCGCCGCCCCCTGCGGGATCCGCGGCACGCGGCCCATCGCCATCAAGACAACCTGCGCCGCGACCGATCGTCCGTCGCTTAAAGCAATGGCGGCTTTGCCGTCCGCCTGCCGGGTGATCCCGCTGACTTTTGCACCGGTGAGGATCACGACACCACGCCGCTTCAAGCTGTGCGTAAAGGCCTCGGAGATCCGAGCATCTTCCGCAGGAAGCACCTGCGCTGCGGCTTCGATCAACGTGACCGAACTCGCGAGATCGGCGTAGTAACTGGCAAACTCGCAGCCGATCACCCCGGCCCCGACAACGGCGAGCGATTCAGGCACAAACTCCAGGTCGAGGAGCTCATCGCTCGTCACCACCCTCTTCCCATCAACAGGGCAGCCCGGCAAGGTGCCTGGCCGAGACCCGCTGGCCAGAATGAGCGCCCTGGCCTTTAACCCTTGCGCAGGAGATCCCGGCTGACGAACCTCGATCTCCGCCACGTCTTGGAGAATCGCCTCGCCCTGGAACCAGGTCACCCCATTCTGCTTCAACAATCCCTGCAACCCGGTCCGCAGCCGTCTTAAGATTCTCTCTTTACGGGCCAGGACCGCTGCAACGTCGATGCGAAAACCGCCCTCCAGCTCGATCCCGAAATTTTTGGATCTTCGCAGTTGGGCGGCCAGCCTCGCGGTGGTTCCGAATGTGCGGGCCGGAATGCATCCCCGATTCAAGCAGGTCCCGCCCAGCGGCCCCGGATCCACCAGTCCAACCTTAAGCCCCCGTTGGGCCGCTCGAACCGCCGCCGACAGTCCCCCTGGCCCTGCCCCCACAACGCACAGGTCAAATGTCGTCATTGCGAGGCCCGCGAAACGGGCCGTGGCAATCCCGTTCTTAAAACGAGATTGCTTCGCTCCGCTCGCAATGACATGTTTCTTACCTCTTCAGCTTTCGGATAATTGCCTGTGCCATTTCCTTGGTTCCGACGCTCGGCTGGATTCGGTCAGCTTTCAAATCGTAGGTGACCTCTGCGCCTTCCTTCAAAACCTCCGCCACCGCCCGATCCAACCGGTCGGCCGCAGCCGCCTCGCCCAGATGGCGAAGCATCAAGACGCCGGAAAGGATCGTTGCAACCGGATTCACTTTGTTCTGGCCCTGATATTTCGGGGCCGAACCATGGACCGGCTCGAACACCGCCGCCTGATCCCCGATGTTGGCCCCCGGAGCAACTCCCAGTCCCCCGATCAAGCCGGCGCATAAATCCGAGACAATGTCCCCGTACAAATTCGGAAGAACCAGCAGGTCGAAATTTTCCGGGCGCTGCACCAACTGCATGCACATGTTGTCCACCAGCCGGTCCTCAAACTCCACTGTGCCCGCATAGTCGTTGGCCACCCGACGCGCCACCTCCAGGAAGAGGCCGTCGGTAAACTTCATGATGTTCGCTTTATGGACGGCCGTCACCCTTTTTCGGTTGTTCTTTACCGCGTACTCGAAGGCGTACCGGATCACCCGCTCCGAGGCGGTCACCGAAATCGGCTTCAAGGAGACCGCCGCATCCGGACGGATCGTCTTTCCCCCGTGTGCCTTCACCCAGGCGATCAGCTCTTTGACCTCCGGCGTCCCGTCGTCGTACTCAATGCCGGCGTAGAGATCTTCCGAATTCTCCCGGACAATCACCAGATCAATCTTTTTATGACGAGCCGGAACACCCGGATAAAGCCGGCAGGGCCGCACGCAGGCATACAAATCCAGCGCGTGCCGCAGCCCCACGTTCACCGAACGGAAACCGGTGCCGATCGGCGTCGTGATCGGGCCCTTCAAAGCCACCTTGTTTCGCCGGACCGACTCCAACAGCGACTCCGGCAGCGGGGTCCCGAATTTCGCGATCGCCCCTTCCCCGGCGGCATGCATCTCCCACTCAAAAGAAACCCCGGTCGCATCCAGACAGGACTGCGCCGCCGAAGCGACCTCCGGCCCGATCCCATCCCCAGGAATGAATGTGACTCGATAAGTCATGTTAGCCAATACTTCGAATAAATCGTTCCAGACGATTCAACCCTTCTTTAATTTCTTCCATCCCACTGGCGAAACTGATCCGAATATGGCTGTCCCACCCAAAACCGGCCCCCGGAATCACCGCCACCTGCTCCTTTTCAAGCAGTTGTTCCACAAACGGCGTTGATTTCAACCCCGCGGACGAGATATCCACAAAACAGTAGAAGGCCCCCTCCGGCTTGGCCGCAACAATTGTGGGGATTGTTGCTAAGCGCTCCACCAAAAAATCCCGCCGCTTCTGAAACTCCGCCACCATCTGATGAACCGGCGTTTGATCGCCGGTCAGCGCGGCCAAGGCGGCCCGCTGGCTGATCGAGGAGGGATTCGAAGTGGAGTGGTCCTGGAGGCGGGACGCCGCCTCCACCACCTGAGCCGGCCCGGCGATGTAGCCGATCCGCCAGCCGGTCATCGCATAGGCCTTGGAGACGCCGTCAACCATCAGCGTCTTCTCGTATAACGCGGGCGAGAGGGCCGCAATGGAACGGTGCGCAACCCCGTAAACCAGTCGGCCGTAGATCTCGTCGCTCACCACCCAAAGCCCTTTGGACTGCGCCACCTTGGCAATCTCTTTTAAATGGGCTTCATCCAGAACCGCGCCGGTCGGATTCGAGGGGCTGTTGAGAATCAGACACCGGGTCCGAGAGGTGCATGCGCGGGCCACAGCGGCGGCATCGAGATGAAAACCATCGGCCTGCTTGGTTTTGACTTCAATGGGGGTGGCGCCGGCCAATCGGATCATCTCTGGGTAGCTCACCCAATAAGGGGATGGAACCAGCACCTCATCCCCTTCCTGCACGAGCACCTGGAAGATGTTGTAGAGGGCATGTTTCGCCCCGCACGTTACAGCAATCTGTTCCGGTTTGTAGGTGAGCCCCTGATCCTTGGCGAGCGTGTTGACAATGGCTGCCTTCAATTCCGGTATGCCGGTCGTGGGGGTGTATTTGGTGAACCCTTCCTGGATGGCTTGAATGGCGGCTGCCTTGACGGCGGGTGGGGTGTCGAAATCCGGTTCGCCGGCAGCGAGATTGATGACCTTCTTCCCTTGGGCCTTGAGCTGCTTGGCAAGCGCGGTGATCCGCAAGGTAGCGGAAGGCTGCACGGCCTGGATCCGCTGAGTCAGCATGAGGTTAAGTGTACTCGGCTTATTGGTCGCGGTCTTTTCTGAAAAACTTCCGGAGCCCATCGACGAAACCTTTCGGCTTCTTCGGTTCCGCCTTCCCCGGTTCGGTCTTCTTCGGCTCCGCCCTTTTCGGTTCCGAAGCCTTGGGCTCCTCTTTCGGCTTAGGTTTTTCTTTTGGCTCCGGCTCTTTCTTTTCCATTTTCTTCGGCTTCTCTTTCTCTCTCAACTCAGGAGCCAACTCCACCAATTCAACCACCGCCAAAGAGGCCCCATCTCCCGCCCGATATCCCTGGTGGAAGATGCGGGTATAGCCGCCGGCCCGTTTTGCAAAACGGGGAGCCACCTCGGAGAAAAGGCGGTGAACAAGCTGGGAATCGCCTAAGAGGCTGATCGCCTGCCGCCGAGCCGGCAGGCCGGCCGACTTGCCTAAGGTAATCAATCGTTCTGTGAACCGTTGGGCCTCTTTGGCCTTCGCCAAAGTGGTTTCGATCCGCTCGTACTTCAGGAGCGCCTGGGCAAGTGAACGGACCGTGGCCTTGCGCCAACTTCTGGAACGACCGAGATTACGTGTGTAGACCGCATGAACCATCGCGACGATTCCCCCCTTAAGAAGCGCCCTTAAGCGGTATTAATCTGCTCGAGGGTCCTTCGATCCAGTTTCATCCCGAAACCGACCCCCATGCTCTTTAAGATTTCCTGAATCTCCTGTAAGGATTTCTTCCCGAAATTTCGGAACTTCAGCATCTCTGGTTCTGACCTGGTCACCAAATCGGCGATCGTCTTGATCTTCGCCTCGCGCAGGCAGTTGGCCGCTCGAACCGACAACTCCAGTTCGCTCACCGGCATTCGAAGCTTCTCGATCACTTCCTGCGGCAAAGACTCCTCTTCCTCAGCCGACTCCTCCGATGGAAGCTCGCCAAAAGAGGTGAACACCTCCATATGCTTCTGGAAGATGTGCCCAGCGGTCAGCAGGGCCTCTTTCGGGTTGATCGCGCCGTTGGTGGTGATCTCCAGAATCAACCGGTCGTAATCGGTCATTTGCCCCACGCGGGTGTTCTCCACATGGAAGTTCACCTGACGAACCGGGCTGAAGATCGAATCGATCGCAACCACCCCGATGGGTTGGGACTCTTTTCGATTGCGATCCGCCGGCACGTAACCGCGCCCGATTCCCACATCCATCTCCACCGACAATTTACTGGGCTTGGTCAAGGTAAACAGGTGCAGATCCGGGTTAAGGATCTCCACCGTCTCATCGGTTTGAATGTCCTCGGCCGTGACGGCCCCCTTCTTCTCCGCAGAGAGCGTCAGGGTTTTGGGAGCGCGGGTGTGGGACCGGATCACCAGATGCTTGATGTTCATGATGATCTTGGGCACATCTTCCACAACACCCGGAATGGCAGAAAACTCGTGCTGGACCCCCCCGAATTTCACCGAGGTGACTGCTGTTCCCTCTAAGGAAGAAAGCAGAATCCGCCGGAGAGAATTCCCGATGGTAGCCCCATACCCTCTTTCGAAGGGCTCGGCAATGAATTTCCCGTAGGTAGGAGTATAAGACCCCTCCTCACATTCAACCTTCGACGGCATTTGAAAATCTCGCCACGCAACACCCATTGAGAAAACCTCCTTATCCTATTTGGAGTACAACTCGACGATCAGCTGCTCCTGAATCGGGAATTGAACATCGGATCGTGCGGGAACTCCCACGACCGTACCAGCAAACTCTTCCGGGTGGCGGTTCAGCCACGGGGGAACTGCGCGTTCCTTGGTTGATTCCCTATTGTCCTTGACCAGCTTCAAGAATTTCTCGGATCCAAAGAGGCGAACCTCCTGACCGGGCTTCACCTCAAACGAGGGAATATCCACCCGCCGGGTGTTGACCTTGACATGCCCGTGGCGGACGATCTGCCTGGCCTGCGCCCTGGAGGTCGCGAAACCAAGACGATAGATCACGTTGTCCAACCGGCGCTCCAAAAGCTCCAAGAGCTTCTCGCCGGTCACTCCCTTGGCCCGGGAAGCCGTTTGAAAGGTCTGCCGGAATTGCCGCTCGAGCACCCCATAAAGCCTCTTGGCCTTCTGCTTCTCGCGCAGCTGCAGACCATAGTCCGACATCTTCACCCGTTGGTCCTTCCCATGCTGCCCAGGAGCAAATCCTCGCTTGTTGAAGGGACACTTTTCGGTCATGCACTTGGTCCCTTTGAGGAACAGCTTCATGCCCTGACGGCGACAGATCCGACAAGCAGGCCCAGTATAGCGCGCCATTTAGACCCGCCTTCGCTTGGGCGGACGGCACCCGTTGTGTGGAACAGGGGTTACGTCCCGAATCATGGTGATCGTCAAACCGGCCGCCTGGAGCGCCCGAATGGCAGACTCCCGACCGGAGCCGGGCCCCTTCACATGCACTTCCACTTCCCTCACTCCCATGCTCATCGCCTTCTTGGCGCAATCCTCCGCAGCCACCTGTGCCGCAAAAGGGGTTGCCTTCTTCGAACCGCTGAATTTCACCACCCCGGTGGCTGACCAGCATAACGTGTTCCCGGCCTTATCGGTGATGGTTACGATGGTGTTGTTGAAGGTCGCTTGAATATGGGCGACCCCAGCGGTTACATGGACCTTTTGTTTCTTGCTGCGTGGTGCTGGCTTGGGTACCTCCGCCATTTCTTTTTATATTCTCCTTATTTAACCTGCTGCTTTGGCCGGCGCAGGGGATCCCGATTTTTTGCGGACACCGACCATCTTCCGCGGACCTTTCCGGGTCCGAGCGTTGGTATGGCTTCGCTGCCCACGAACAGGGAGCCCCCTCCGATGACGCAGCCCCCGGTATGAGCCGATGTCGATAAATCGCTTGATGTTCTGGGACACCTCACGCTTTAAGTCCCCTTCCACCTTGTATCCCTGCGTAATCACCGAGGTGATCCGCGTAATTTGGTCTTCCGCCAAGTCCTTGGCCCGCACCTCCGGCTTCACATCCGCCTTGGCTAAGATCTCTTTGGCCAAAGGCCGCCCGATGCCGTAAAGATAGGAAAGGGCGATATCAATCCGTTTCTCTTTTGGCAAATCAATTCCGATAATTCGTGGCATGCGTTTATCCTTTTAACCCTGCCGTTGTTTGTGCCGAGGATTGGTGCAGATCACTCGGATGACCCGCTTGCGTTTGACCACTCGGCAGCGCTCGCAAATTCTTCGTACAGATGGTTTGACTTTCATTTTATGTCCTGATCCGGAACGTGATCCGGCCCCGTGTTAAATCGTAGGGTGACAACTCCACCGTCACCTTATCCCCAGGCAAAATCCGAATGAAATGCATCCGCATCTTGCCTCCCACATGAGCCAACACTCGATGACCGTTCTCCAGTTCCACCCGAAACATGGCGTTTGGAAGCGCCTCCACCACCACCCCCTCTACTTGGATCGGCTCTTCTTTGGGCATCGGGTCAAAACCTCTGGTTCGCCATCCGTAATCGCCACGGTGTGCTCAAAATGAGCCGATAGCTTCCGGTCCTTCGTCACCGCCGTCCATCCATCGGCGAGAATCTCCACCGCTGGAGCGCCTTGGTTCACCATCGGCTCAATGGCCAAAACCATGCCGGGTTGAAGCTGCGGCCCGAATCCCGGCTGGCCGTAGTTGGGCACCTCGGGCGGCTCATGAAGCCTCGTCCCGATCCCATGCCCCACAAAATCCCGCACCACCGAAAACCCGTGCGACTCCACCACCTGCTGCACCGCGTGCGAGATGTCCGAGAGCCTGTGCTCGGGTGTGGCCATCCGGATCGCTGCGGTCAATGCCTGCTCTGTTACCGCCACCAGCTCCGCCACCTCCGGCGGAATTCCATCCACCGTGGCCGTGATGGCCGCATCTCCATAGTAGCCATCCATCACCACGCCGACATCCAGGCCCACGATATCCCCTCCCTTCAACTTCCGATGGGAAGGGATCCCATGGACCACCTCTTCATTCACGGAGGCACAGATGTGCGCGGGAAAACCCCGATACCCTTTGAAAGCCGGTTTGGCTTTCCGCTTGACCATGATCTCCAGCGCCAGCTTGTCCAATTCCAGCGTCGTCACGCCTGGCCGGACCGCCTCTTTCAGCGCCCCCAAGATCTCTCCAACGATCGAACCGGCTTCCCGCATCCGGTCCAATTGGCTTGGACTCTTGAGCTCGATCATCCTGCATCAGGAACAAGCTGCTCTTTTTTCAGCAGGTTCACGAGCGCCTGGTACTGCTCTTCGACCCTCTGTTCACCGGAAACCACCCGCAACTTTCCCTGGTTCCGGTAGAAAACCAACAATGGCTCCGTCTGCTCATGATAAACCGCCAAACGCTTTAAGATCGTCCCCGGCTCATCATCGGTTCGTGCCCTCAACGGCCCACCGCAGCGATCGCACAAACCGGCGCGGCGCGGGGGAATTCGCGTCACATGGTAAATGACCCGGCATTTCTCACAGATACGACGGCCGGTCAGCCGCTCCACGACGGTTTCCGGAGCGATCCCGAAATCAATCGCCAGGTCAATCGGGGCCTGCCCTTTCGCCGCCAGGGTGTTGTCCAAAACCTGCGCTTGCTCAACCGTCCTTGGGAACCCATCCAACACAAAACTCTCGTTGGTCTCCAAACCTTCCAGATGCTTGAGGACCAAGCCGGTCACTAATTGGTCCGGAACCAAAGTACCGGCCTTCATGTACTGATTCGCTTCCTGCCCCAGGGGATCGCCGCGTTGGACCGCTTCCCGAAGCAGATCCCCGCTGGACAAATGCGTCACCTGCAGCCGGTCATCTAACCGGGCCGCCACGGTCCCCTTGCCGGCACCGGGCGGACCCAAGAAAACCAAGCGCATTAGTACATCCGGCTCGGGTGTACTACCCTAACGTCGGGACCGAAGCCGGCCATGACTCAAGAAACCCTCGTAATTGCGCATCAGCAGGAACGACTCCACCTGGCGCATCGTGTCCAAGAGAACGCCCACGATGATGAGCAAGCTCGTCCCCCCGAAGAAGCTGGCGACGATGTACGGAATGTTCAGTATCCGGTGAATCCAGTCCGGAAACACCGCAATGATCGCCAGAAAGATCGCGCCCGGCAAGGTGATCCGCGTCAGCAATCTGTCAAAGAACTCGGCCGTGGGCCGCCCCGGCCGGATACCGGGGATAAATCCACCGAACTTCTTCATGTTGTCTGCCACATCCACCGGGTTAAAAGCGATCGCCGTATAAAAATAAGCGAAAAAGACGATCAACGTCATGTACAGCCCTGTATACAGCCAATGCCCCGGGCTCAGCCATCGGGCCACCGATCCCAACATTTGGATCCCGGTAAAACCGGCCAGTGTCGCTGGAAACAACAAGATCGATTGCGCGAAAATGATCGGCATGACCCCCGCATGATTCACCCGAATCGGGATGTAGCTGGCCTGGCCCCCGTACACCTTGCGCCCAACGACCCGACGGGCGTACTGCACCGGCACCCGACGCTGGCCCTGCGTAATCGCAATGACCGCCAGAACCACCGCCACCAGCAAGATCCCCATCACCGCGAGCGTCAGCGGTTGAATCTGCCGCTGGCCGCCCTTGGACAACGGCCCGGCCAAAAGCACGATTTGATGGACCGCCGTCGGCAGCCGCGAAAGAATGCCTGCGGTAATCAAGATCGACATCCCGTTGCCGATCCCGAATCCGGAAATCTGCTCACCCAGCCACATGATGAAAGAGGTCCCGCTGGCCAGCGTGATGATGGTCAAAACCCGGAATCCCCATCCGGGGAACTGCACCATCTGAATGCCCTCGAAGTTCCTGGCATTCTCCAGCCAAAGGCTGATGAACAGCGCCTGCATGATCCCCAACCCGACGGTCAGATACCGGGAGTACTGGTTAAGCGTCCGTCGCCCGGCCTCTCCGCCTTCCTTGGCCATCTGCTCCAGATGAGGAAACACCACGATCAACAACTGCATGATGATCGAGGCCGAGATCGCCGGCATGATTCCCAAAGCAAAGATGGTCATGTGGGAAAGACCGCCGCCGCTGAACAGGTCCATGATGGTGAACAAGGATCCGCCCATCTGTTGGCTCAATCTTTCAAAGAACTCCCGCAGGGCCTGGCCGTTGATTCCGGGCAGCGGGATAAAATCCCCCACCCGGTAAACAGCGATCAGCCCCAGCGTCAGCAGGATCCGGCGCCGAAGCTCCGGGATCTTAAAGCTGTTCGCCAGCGCCTGTAGCATGACCGATGGTCTCGGCTTTACCGCCTGCAGCGGCGATTTTCCCCAGAGCAGATTTTGAAAATCGGTGCGCCTTCACCGTCAGGGGATGCGTCAACTCACCGTCGCCCAAGATTTTCACCGCATCTGCCGAGGAAGCAACCAACCCCGCGCCCTTCAAGACCGCAGGATCCACGAGCGAGTTGGCCGGGAAACGGTTCAGCGACAGCAGGTTTACCGCTCCCACCGAAATCCGCCGGACATGGTGGAAACCACGCTTGGGAAGCCGGCGAATAAGCGGCATCTGGCCTCCCTCAAATTCCGCTCGGATGGCATGCCCGGACCGGGACCGCTGGCCCTTCTGTCCCTTGCCGGAGGTTTTCCCGTGGCCGGAAGATTCCCCAAAGCCCAACCGCTTGGCCCGGTGGGTCGCCCCGCGCGGCGCGGAAAGCTCTCCCAGCTTGACTCCTGCAGAAACAGGTGCCTGGTTCTTTTCTGATTTCTTGTTCATGAGGAAAGGGGCGCCTCCTGCGCCTGCCGTCGAAGGGCGATCACATCCTGCGGAAACTGCAGGCCTTTCAAGCCGGTCACCGTTGCCCGGACCACGTTGACCATGTTGTCCGACCCTAACGACTTGGTCAAGATGTCCTTGACGCCGGCCGCTTCGCAGACCGCCCGGACAGTCCCGCCGGCGATGATGCCGGTCCCGGCGGCCGCGGGCTTGAGCAACACGCGTGAAGCGGAGTACTCGCCGATCGTTTCATGAGGTATCGTCACCCCTTTGAGGCACACGCGAAACATGCTCTTGCGTGCCGAGGTCAAGCCTTTGCGGATCGCATCGGCCACCTCATTGGCCTTCCCGAGCGCCCAGCCGACCTGGCCCTGCCCGTCCCCGACGATCACCAAAGCGCTGAAGGAAAGGCGCTTGCCGCCCTTGGTCACTTTCGCAACACGGTTGATGGTCAGAACCTTCTCGATAAAGCTTTGTCCTTGTCCCTGCCCTTGAGAGAAGCGACCATCTCTTCTTTCAGCCATCGTTAAAACTCCAATCCTTGTGCCCGAGCTGCTTCTGCCAGGGCCTTCACTCGTCCATGGTAAAGGTATCCACCCCGATCAAAAACCACCTTCCGGATTCCTGCCGCCTTGGCGGTCTTGGCCACCAATTCCCCCAGCCGTTTGGCCGCCTCCACATTGCCTCCCTGAGCGTTCGCTTGGCGAAACTCGGGCTGACGTGTCGAGCAGGCCAGCACGGTTTTGCCGGCCACATCATCAATCAGCTGCGCATACAGATGTAAAGAGGACCGATGCACCGCCAATCGGGGATGATCGACCGTCCCTGAAACCTTCTTGCGCACCCGATGGTGACGGCGAATCCGATGCATCTCTCTCTGTTCCATTTAGGCGACCGCCTTTCCGGCCTTGCGGCGGACCACTTCACCCACGTACCGAACGCCCTTGCCCTTGTAAGGTTCCGGCGGAGCAAACGCCCGGATCCGGGCGGCCACTTGACCCACCAAGGCCTTGTCGCTTCCCTTAATAACGACATGGGTCGGTTTAGGGGTTTCAATGGTGATGCCCGTCGGTATCGGATAATGAACCGGGTGAGTAAATCCGACAAACAATTCCAGTTTTCCAGAGGCCACCTGTGCCCGGTAACCAATCCCCTGGATCTCCAGCTCCTTTACGTACCCTTGGGTGACCCCTTTGACCATGTTGTCCACAAGGGTCCGGGTCAACCCATGCAGGCTCTTGATCTGCTTCTCATCGTTGGCGCGCTTCACCACCAATTGTCCCTCCCCCCGTTCCACCGAAAGACCCTCCGGGATCCGCTGGGACAATTTTCCCTTCGGGCCCTCGACAAGAACATGAGAACCGCTGATCTCCACCTTCACTTGCGGTGGAATTGCAATCGGCTGTCTTCCTACACGCGACATCGAATTCTCCCCAGCTTACCAGACATAGCAGATGACCTCCCCCCCAAGCCCTTGCTGCCTGGCCTGGGCGTCGGTCAAAACCCCCTTGGGGGTGGACAAAATCGCGATACCGATTCCAGACAGAACCTTCGGGATCTTTGTCTTTGGCACATACACTCGAAGCCCGGGCTTCGAGATCCGCCGAACATGCCGGAGGATCGGCTTGCGGGCCTTGGTGTATTTCAGATAAACCCTCAAGATCCCCTGCGGATCGCCATTCTTCACCAAGCGCCAATTTTGAATGAAGCCTTCCTGCTTTAACACCTCGAGAATCGCAGAACCCAGCTTTGAGGCGCGCAAATCCACCTGCGGCTTGCCCGCACAGCTGGCATTCCGAAGGGCCGCCAGCAAATCACTCGTCGGATCGTTTAGACTCATCTTACCAGCTCGCCTTGACCATGCCTGGGATCGCCCCTTGATGGGCCAGCTCCCGAAGGCAGATACGGCATAACCGGAATTTCCGGTAGGTGCCTCTTTCCCGCCCGCACCGGTAACATCGGCTGTATCGCCGTGATCGGAATTTCTGCGGACGCTTCCACCGTTCCACCTGTGATTTCTTGGGCATCAGTTCGTTTCCTTATCGCGGAAAAGGCAGTCCTAAGGCTTTCAGCAACTGGTGCGACTCCTCCCGAGACTTCGCCGTGGTACAGATGATGATGTCCATCCCCTGCGTACGGGTCACCTTATCGTATTCAATCTCCGGGAAGATCACCTGCTCGTTCAAGCCAAAGGCATAATTGCCGCCCTGATCAAAACCCTTGGGATCCACGCCGCGGAAGTCCCGAATCCGCGGCATCGCGATGCTAAACAGACGGTCCAGGAACTCGTACATCCGGGCCTTGCGCAGCGTGACTTTCACCCCGACCGGCTGTCCTTCTTTGATCTTAAAGTTGGAGATCGCTTTCTTGGCTCGGGTAATGACCGGCTTTTGGCCCACAATCAAACCCATCTCATGGGCCGCCTGCTCAACAATCTTCACATCCTGCGCTCCCTGCCCGACCCCCATGTTCAAAACCACCTTGGTCAACCGAGGAACTTGAAATGGGTTCTTATACCCGAACTGCTTCATCAAGGCAGGAACGATCTCTTTTCGGTATCGCTCCTGCAGCCGCGGAACGCGGGGGGCTACCTGCGCCTGTGTGTCCATCTAAAAGCTCTCCTCACACCGCCGGCAGATTCGGGTCTTCGAACCGTCGGCCTGAACCTTGAATCCCACCCGAACGCCGCGATTGCACCGTGGGCAGATCGGCAGAACGCGATCCAACGGCAACCGGCTTTCCTTGCTCAGAATCGCCCCCTGAGGGTTGTTCTGGGACTTGCGAATGTGGCGCTTGACCAGGTTCATCCCTTCCACCACAACCCGGGCCTCTCTCGGGAAGACATGCAGCACCTTTCCACGCTTGCCGCGATCCTTGCCGCTTTGCACAATGACCTGATCGTTCGACTTGACTCGGAACACCTTAGATGGCCTCAGGGGCTAATGAAACGATCTTGGTAAACTGCTTCTCACGCAACTCCCGCGCCACCGGCCCGAAGATCCGGGTGCCGCGCGGGTTTTTTTGGACATCAATGATCACCACCGCGTTGGTATCGAACCGGATGTAGGAACCATCCGGCCGGCGGGTCAGATTTCGGGTACGAACCACAACCGCCTGGACCACCTCTCCCTTTTTGATCGTGCTGTCAGGAGTGGCTTCCTTGACATTGGCGGTGATGACGTCCCCGACGTCGGCCCACAGCTTGCCGTGCCGGTGCAAGACGCCGATCATGGAGGCCCTCTTGACGCCGGTGTTGTCCGCCACATCCAGGATCGACCGCATCCGAATCATTTCACGCTCTCCATCTGCACTGCTTCCACAGCCTTCTCCTCACCCACTCCCGTGCGCAGAACCTCCACGAGGCGCCACCGTTTCTCTTTCGAGAGCGGCCGGCACTCCTCAATCCGCACCTCATCGCCGGTATGGGCCTGCGAGGTTGGGTCATGCACCTTGAATTTCTTGGACCGGCGAATCACCCGCGGGTACACGGGGTGGCGAACCGACCGCGTGATGCGAACCACCACGGTCTTGGTCATCCGATCGGAAACCACCACGCCCACCATCTGTCTTGGGCCCATGCGTTTACTCCTTCTTTCCCGCCGAAGAGACGGCGGGCTTTTCCTCAGGTTCTTTTTCCTTCAAGAGGGTCGAGAGGCGGGCCACGTCCCGCCGCACAAGCCGAAGCTGATGGGGCTTATCCAACTTGCCGACAGCCGCCTGCATCCGAAGGTCAAACAACTCCTTCTTTAAGGCCGACTGCTTCTGGCTGAGTTCCTCGTAAGTCAACTCCCGCAACTCACTGATCTTCATCGGATTCATCCTTACCCGACCATGGTCCGGCTGACGAATCTCGTTCGAAGCGGGAGCTTAGCCGCCGCCAGACGCAGCGCAGTCCGGGCCAGCGTCTCCGGAATCCCTTCCATCTCCACGAGGATCTTGCCGCGCCGGACAACCGCCACCCAGAATTCCGGCATCCCTTTTCCCTTTCCCATCCGGGTCTCCGCCGGCTTCTTCGTCACCGGCTTGTCCGGGAAAACCCGCAGATAAATTTTACCGCCGCGGCGCACATGCCGGGTCAGCGCCACCCGAGCCGCCTCCAACTGGGTATGCGTCAGCCAGCCGTTCTCCAGCACCTGCAGCCCAAACTCTCCAAAATTAATCATGTACCCTCGGGTAGCAATCCCATCCCGGCGGCCACGTTGGGCCTTTCGATATTTAACACGCTTCGGAATCAGCGCCATGGCTCTAGTCTACCTTCAGCGTTGTTGTCGAGGATTCCGCCGATGCAGCGGGAATCGCTGCTGCTGTCGGAACAGCGGCCGCTACCGCTGCAACAGGAACCGGCTGCTCCTGCTTTGCCGGTGGTTCCTCTTTATAAATCCAGCTCTTGACCCCAATGGCCCCATAGGTCGTTCGGGCCACGGCAAATCCGAATTCGATATCGGCTCGGAAAGTTCCCAACGGAATCTTGCCGTCCCGGTAGGACTCCACGCGGGACATCTCCGCTCCACCCAGCCGGCCCGCACAGCGGACCCGGACCCCCTTGGCTCCGGAGTTCATCGCCAACTGGACCGCCCGCTTCATCGCCCGCCGGAAGGTCACCTGCCGTTCCAACTGGAAGGCGATGTTCTCCGCGATCAACTGCGGCTCGATCGCCGGGTTTTTCACCTCCCGGATATCAATCACCAGCTCCCGATGGGTCAGCAAATGCAGATCTTCCCGCAGCCGATCGATGTCGGCCCCGCGACGGCCGATGATGATCCCCGGCCGGGCCGAGTGAATGACCACCCGAACCTTGCTCAAGGTCCGCTCGATTTCTATCTTGGCGATGGCGGCGTTGCTTAGGCTCTTCTTGATATGCAGCCGAATCTTCTCATCCTCCATCAGCAGGAGCCCAAAAGTCTGCCGCTTGGCAAACCAACGCGATGTCCAAAGCTTTGTGAACCCAAGGCGATTCGCCAGGGGAGGAACCTTATGACCCATTGTGCGCCCTCGTATCCAATTCAATCGTGATATGACACATGCGCCTTTTATAGGGGGCTGCCCGCCCCATCGACCCGGCGCGGTGCCGTTTTAAAGACGGACCGCCGTCGGCCGTCACCTTCGAGATAAAAAGCTGATCCTCCCGCCACGTGCCGGTGCGTGTGGCATTGGCCACCGCGCTCTTAAACACCTTGGACAGCGGCTCGCAGGCCCCCCGCTTAGGCATATGCTGCAGGAGCGCCTGCGCTTGAGGGACATCCAGCCCCTTGAGCAGACGGGCCATCAGCCGGATCTTCCGCGCCGTGACCAGAATAAAACGTCCTCGTGCTTTCGAAATCATCTCTAAGTGGGAGCAGGCGGTTTGGTCACACCCTTGACGCCGTGTTTCTTGAAGATCCGGGTGTGTGAAAATTCGCCCAACTTATGCCCAACCATGTTCTCGGTCACAAAAACGGGCAAATGCTTGTTGCCGTTGTGGACCAAGAAGGTGTGCCCCACAAACTCCGGGGTAATCGTGGAACGCCGAGACCATGTCTTGATCGGTTTGCGCTCGCCGGATTTGGCAAGCCTCTCGACTTTTTCCAGAAGATGCTGGTCCACAAACGGACCTTTTTTCGCTGATCGTCCCATTCTTCTACCGCCGCCGTTTCACAATGTATTTGTCGCTGAGTTTACGCTTCGATCGAGTCTTGAACCCTTTGGTCTGCCAACCCCACGGGGAAACAGGATGCGGATTTCCTTGGCCCGATTTCCCCTCGCCTCCACCGTGCGGGTGATCATGCGGGTTCATCGCCAACCCGCGGGTATGCGGCCGCCGTCCAAGCCACCGGCTCCGGCCGGCCTTTCCAATCACCAGCGACCCATGATCCTCATTCCCCAACTGACCGACCGTCGCGTAGCAGTCCTGTGCCACCATGCGAACTTCACCCGAGGGGAGCCGCACGGTGGCGTAAGCCCCTTCCTTGGCCAACAACTGAGCCGATCCTCCTGCCGTGCGGACAAGCTGCCCGCCCCGCCCCGGCTGCAATTCGATGTTGTGCACCATAGTCCCCAGCGGAATCACAGACAGCGGCAAGGCGTTGCCCGGAGTCACTTCCGCATCGGGACCGGCCTTCACGCTGGCTCCATCTGTCAAATCTCGGGGCGCTAAGATATACCGCCGCTCTTTATCCGGATATTCAATGAGCGCAATCCGAGCCGACCGGTTCGGGTCGTACTCGATGCCGATCACTTGGGCAGGCGCATCCCGACGATCCCGCTTGAAGTCAATCAGGCGAAGCATCCGCTTGTGGCCGCCGCCCCGATGGCGAGAGGTGACACGCCCCCGATTATTCCGCCCGCCCGATTTGCGCAACGGCTCCAGAAGCCGTTTCTCCGGCGTATGCTTGGTGATCTCATCAAACGTGGCCGACGTCATGTGCCGCCGGGAGGGTGTATAGGGGTTGAAGCTTTTCACCGCCATTAGTTGGCTACCTCGATTTTGGACCCTTCCGCCAAAGTGACCACCGCCCGCTTCCAGTTGGCCTGCCAGCCCAGATGGTATCGAACCCGACGGGGCTTGCCAGGCATGACGGAGGTATTCACCTTGGCCACCTTCACCCTAAACAGCTCCTCAACCGCTCGTTTGATCTGCGACTTGTTCGCTTGCTTATCCACATCGAAAAAGTATTTTCGCTGCGGCTCTAAGAGGGTCCCTTTCTCCGTCCGCAAAAGGCACTTCACCACATCGGCAGGATGGCGATTCATTCGGCCAACCCCTCCCATTGCTTTAAGCCGGCGGTGGTCACCAGAAGCCGCGAATGATACAACACATCGTAACAGTTCACGTCCGACGCCGCCTTCACCTGGACGCGCGGAATGTTCCGGGAAATCCGAACCAAGAGGGCACTGGGCCGATCCACAACCACCAAGGCTCCCTTGGCGGCCTTCATCTGGCGCAGGAACTGCCCCACAGCCTTGGTCTTTTCGGTCAACCGATCCAGTCCCTCCACAGCAACCACAGCATTCTCCTGAACCTTCGCCCGGAGGCTGCTCACCAATGCCTTTCGACGAATCTGCGCCGGCAATTCATAGCGATGCTCTCTGGGATGAGGGCCGAAAACAACCCCTCCCTTGCGCCAGAGTGGCGAGCGAATGGAACCGGCGCGAGCCCGGCCGGTGTGCTTCTGGGCCCACGGTTTCCTCCCGCCTCCGCTGACTTCCCCCCGGGTCTTGGTATCAGCCGTTCCCTGCCGCTGGTTGGCCAGATACATCCGAACCGCCTGCCAGAGAACCGCGCGATTCACCTCCCCTTCAAGCGCCTTGGGAAGCGTAGCGTTGCCGACCACCTTTCCTTCAATGTCATGAATCTGAATGCTGGCCATTATTTCTTCCCTGCCGGTTTCTCTTTTGCAGTGGCCGGTTGTGCCTTGGCCGCGCCGGGTGCAGACGGCGGCTTCTTCTTTGCGTGCGGGTGCTGCACCGCAGGCACGCGCGGCGGCTTGCGTGATTTCCGGATGAACACAATGCTCTCTTCGCGTCCCGGCAGCGTTCCCTCGACCAACAAAAGATTTTGTTCCTTATCCACCCGAACAATCTCCAAAGCCTGTGTGGTGACCTGTCGGTTGCCCATTCGGCCCGGCAAGTGATGCCCCCGGAACACCCTGGAAGGATCGGTGCTGGAACCGATGGATCCCGGCGCCCGGTGAGACATGGACCCGTGTGTTTGCGACCCACCCTTCCAGTGCCACCGCTTTACCCCTCCTTGGAATCCTTTCCCGATGGAGGTGCCGGTCACATCAATCCGATCCCCGGGCTTAAACAACTCCACCGTCACGGTCGAGCCGACCGGAAAATCCTGGTCGGCAGGAATCCGGAACTCCTTCAAGATTTTCTTGGCGGAAACGTTCGCCTTGGCGAACTGCCCTTGGAGCGGCTTCGTCAACTCCTTGGAATCGGCCTCCTCAAACCCCAACTGGACCGCCCGGTAACCGTCCCGCTCGGCTGTCCTGGCCTGCACCACGGTGCACGGCCCGGCCGCCACAACGCTCACCGGCACAGGCCGACCATCCTCGCGGAAGATCTGCGTCATCCCCAGTTTTCGACCAATCAATCCAATCCCAGGCTTCATTTTATTTCCACATCCACTCCGGCCGGCAAATCCAGCTTCCGCAGCGAATCAATCGTCTTTGACGTCGGATTCAGGATGTCCAGCAGGCGTTTGTGAGTCTTCATTTGGAACTGCTCTCGCGATTTCTTGTCAATGTGCGGTCCGCGCAGCACGGTGTAGATCTCCCGGTCCGTCGGCAAAGGCACAGGTCCCACCACTTGGGCCCCTGTCCGCCGGGCCGACTCCACAATTTCCACAGTGGACTGGTCCAGCAGCCGATGGTCGTAGGCCTTTAACTTAATTCGAATCTTTCGCTCAGCAGACATAGGGTTCCCCTATCGAGACCTTTGTGTAGTCACTTCCCGACCCTTCATGATCTTCTCCGCGAACTGGGCCGGCAACTCCTGGTAGGCCAACGGCTCCATCGAATAAGACCCGCGCCCCTGCGTTAAGCTCCGAATCACCGTGGCATAACCAAACATCTCGGACAAAGGAACCTCGCCCCGGATCACTCGAACGTTGGCCCGCTGCCCCATGTCGCTGATCCGGCATCGGCGGCTGTTCAAGTCGCCAATCACCTCCCCCAAGTAGTCATCCGGCACGATGACCTCCAACTTCATGATCGGCTCCAGCAGCACCGGCGCACCGGACCGAATACCCTCCTGAAAACCGATCGAGCCGGCCATCTTGAAAGCCATTTCAGAGGAGTCCACATCGTGGTAAGAACCGTCAATCAAGGTGACCGTCACGTCAATGACCGGGTAGCCTGCAATGACGCCGTTACGCGCGGACTCCATGACACCATCCTTGACCGGTGGAATGAACTCCTTTGGAATTGATCCGCCGACAACTTTATTGATGAACTGGACGCCGGAGCCCCGCTCTCCCGGCTCCACCCGCAGGACCACATGCCCGTACTGCCCGCGGCCGCCGGACTGGTGGATGAATTTACCGACCGCCTCGTTCTTCTTTCGAATCGTTTCCTTATAGGCCACCTGCGGGGGGCCCACCTTGGTGTTCACCTTGAACTCCCGCTTCATCCGATCCAGGAGAACCTCCAAATGGAGTTCCCCCATTCCTGCAATGATCGTCTGCGCGGTCTCGGTGTTGTAGCTGACCCGGAAAGAGGGATCTTCATCCTCCAAGCGGTTCAAGGCCTGGCTGAGCTTATCCTGGTCCATCTTGGTCTCCACCTCGATGGCCAACGAGACCACCGGCTCCGGGAAGACCATGGACTCCAAATGGATCGGATGATCTTCATCGCAGATCGTCTCGCCGGTTTTGGTCTCTTTCAGACCGACCGCGGCGGCGATGTCGCCGGCGGAAACCTCGTCGACGATCTCCTGCTTGTTGGCATGCATCCGAACAAGCTTTCCAATCCGCTCGTTCTTCTCCCGGTTCACGTTGTAGGCGTACGAACCGGACTTGAGGCTCCCCGAATAAACGCGAAAGAAGGTCAGTTTCCCGACAAACGGGTCGCTCATAATCTTGAACGCCAAGGCGCAAAACGGTGCGGTGGGCGATGTCTCCCGCGTCTCCTCCACACCCGTCTTGGGATTCGTCCCTTTGATCGGGGGAATGTCCAGCGGCGAGGGCAGATAATCCACCACGGCATCCAGCAGGAACTGCACTCCCTTGTTCCGGAAAGAGGACCCGCAGAAGACCGGAACGATCTTGCTGGCGATCGTGGCCCGATGGATGGCGGCCTTCAACTCCTCGACCGTGATCTTGTCCATCGAGTCATGGACGAAATGCTCCATGATCTTCTCATCCGCTTCCGCCACGCGCTCCAGCATCAAGGCCCGCCATTTCTTGGCTGACTCCTGCAGCTCCGCTGGAATCGGGTGGGATTCAAACTTGAGCCCTTGCTCGTCCAGGTAGACCTTGGCGTCCATGCTGATCAGATCGATCGGGCCTTTGAAGTCGGCTTCTGCGCCGTAGGGGATCTGCACCGGCACCGGGATCGCTCCCAAGCGTTCACGGATCTGTTTGACGGTCTCGAAGAAATCGGCTCCCACCCGGTCCATCTTGTTGACATAAGCCATCCGGGGAACGCCGTACCGGTCGGCCTGGCGCCAGACGGTCTCGGACTGCGGCTCGACGCCGGCCACCGCGTCAAAAACCACGACGCAGCCATCCAGCACCTTCAGGCTCCGCTCCACCTCGACGGTGAAATCCACGTGGCCCGGGGTATCAATGAGGTTCAACCGATGGTCCCGCCAAAAACAGGTCGTGGCCGCCGAGGTGATGGTGATCCCCCGCTCCTGCTCCTGGACCATCCAATCCATGGTGGTCGTTCCCTCATCCACGTTCCCGATCCGATGCAGGCGGCCCGTGTAAAAAAGGATCCGCTCGCTCGTGGTGGTTTTCCCCGCGTCGATATGGGCAACGATCCCGAAGTTTCTTGTTTTCTCAAGTGGATACTGTGCCATTTAAGAACCCCGACCGATCAAAACGGTCTCAGATGCAAGGCGCCCGCGAGCGACCGCGGAGGCGTACGGATTAAATGTACGCCGCACAAGGGAGCGAAGCGGGCAACGCAGCAGATGAGCCGTTTTCATCGGTCGCATCACCAGCGGTAGTGGCTGAAGGCCTTATTCGCCTCGGCCGTCCGGTGCATGTCTTCCTTCCGTTTGACCGCCGAACCCTGTCCTTGATACGCCGCCATAAACTCGTCCGCCAACCGCTCCCGCATCGGTTTGCCGGCCCGGGATCGGGCGAAATCCCGGAGCCACCGCATCGCCAAAAAAGTCCCGCGGTCCTGGCGCACCTCGATCGGCACCTGGTAGGTCGCCCCACCCACGCGGCGGGCCTTCACCTCCACGTGCGGCCGGGCGTTCTCCACCGCTTTCTGGAAAATATTCAAGGGTTCGGGAACATTCAGCTTTTGGCTGGCCGCATCCAGCGCGCCATACACGATCTTCTCCGCGATGGATTTCTTCCCTCCGACCATCACCATGTTGATGAATTTCTGCACCGATCGGGAACTAAACCGCGCATCCGGGGAGGTGGTTCTTTTTACCTGCCGTCGCCGTCTCATTCCTTGGGCCTCTTCGCTCCATACTTCGATCGTGACTTCCGCCGCTGGTTGACCCCTGCCGCATCCAGCGTGCCGCGGACAATGTGGTACCGGACTCCCGGCAAATCCTTCACCCGCCCGCCGCGCACCAGCACAATCGAGTGTTCCTGCAGGTTATGGCCTTCCCCAGGGATGTAAGCGGTCACCTCGATGCCATTGGTCAACCGCACGCGGGCAATCTTGCGCAGGGCCGAGTTCGGCTTCTTGGGGGTCATCGTCCGAACCTGCACGCAGACGCCGCGCACCTGCGGACGGCCTTCCAGCGCAGGAGACTTTGACCGCTTTGATTTTTCCTTCCGACCTTTTCGGATCAGCTGAGAGATCGTTGGGCACATGGGGTTTCAGGATTCCTTCTCGGCTTCAGCCGGAACGGGTGCAGGAGACTTCAACAGATCCGGGACCTCTTTAACCATCTCAATCTCCCGATGGGCCGGGAAACCGGTTCCCACCGGAATCAGGTGCCCCATGATAACGTTCTCCTTTAATCCCAGCAGATCGTCCTGCTTACCTGCCGTCGCCGCCTCCGTCAGA
>Ga0209515_10000600_pt1 | contig 63729 bp, 46 predicted proteins | sample Subgroupgradi54m_FD_187454 | JGI IMG/M metagenome (GOLD analysis project Ga0209515, IMG submission 187454) | Subsurface groundwater microbial communities from S. Glens Falls, New York, USA - GMW60B uncontaminated upgradient, 5.4 m (SPAdes)... ...
AACGGAAAGTTTGGTTTCTTACCTGAGGAGGGCTCGCCTCAGCCTTGAAAGGGGCACCGGAGAAGGAATCCGGAAGCTCGGCTGTGAACATCGTTATAAAGCAACTTTCTGAACCGCCGGATGCGGATCCGCATGTCCGGTGGTGTGGGAGGGGAAAGGCAGGGCGATCCTGCCTCCCCTATTTCGATCATGAGAAAATATTTTGTTTTCTTTTTAATTTTTGCCGCGTTTTTCTTTTTTATTTCCCAGGGTTTTGCTCTCAAAGTAAGTCAGAAGACATTCCAGCGGCGGCTCAAAGAAGAAAAGCTCCAGGCCAAACTCGCTTCCTTCGAAGCCGGACCCTTTGAGGTTTTTACGGATCAGGATTTGCCGGATTCGATGAAACTTCAGATCAAAAAGATCGTTGAAAGCACAGCCAAATCGGTGGGTGAGCATTTCGGATATTATCCCTCAGGCACAGCCCAGCTCAAACTGCTTCAGGGCGCAGCCTATGACAGCATTGATGACCCGGATCTCGCCACCAGCGGGTTTTACCAGAACAAAAAGATAAGAATGCTTTTTGATTATAAACAGGCCAAGCAATCCCTGACGGAATTTGAGGTGGTTTTCCGGCATGAGTACACGCATTTGATCATTGCTTCACTGGATGGAGGGAAAACCCCGCGCTGGCTGAATGAGGGGCTTGCTGTTTATGAAGAAAAAGGTCCTGCGGGTAGAAAGCGCGGGGAGGGAAGGGCTTTTTATCAGGCCATGAAGCGCGAAAAAAAGCTGGTCCCTATTCGTGAATTTGTCTCCACCAGTCTTTCTAAGCAATACGGAAAGCACGGCCGCGATTTTTATGAGCAGTCCTACATTTTGGCCAAGTATCTTGTCGACCGCTACGGGTTTCCAAAACTTCGCGGGCTTCTCAAAAAAACCAAGGAAGGATTTTCATTTTCCCAAGCACTGGAAACAGGTTACGGAATTGATTTGGAAAAACTTGCCAAGGGAGCTTATGAAAGCTAGAATTAATCTTTTATGACTACCGAACCATCTCCAAAATCTTCCGGATTTAAATTAACCGCTATCAACACGCTGGTGGCAACCCTTGCCGGCATTATTTCCATCACGGGAGGCATTTATTCCTTGAAAAATTCAATTTTTCAAACACAGGGAGAGGGAAGGATTGCAGGAATGATCCGGGACGAAGCGATCGCGCGGCCGCTCAAGGATGCTTCGGTGGAGATTTCCGATAACAATAATTTTGTCATCGGCACGCTCTATACGGATCAAAGCGGCCATTATGAGACCGGCAAGCTTAAAGAAGGGCCATACATTGTAAAAGTTTCCACGATCCGGCATGTGCCGCAGACCAAAACCATCACGGTTATGCACAATCAAACTTCTAAGGTGAATTTTGATCTTACCGCCCTTGAAGAAAAGACCGAGCCGGTTTATCAGCCGGTACCGCCGGTGCCTTTTTCAGATAATCCCCGGCCGATCAGACAAGTCTATGGCAGTTCTTCCGCCGGCCGTTATCCGGTCCGGGCGTATCCCGGACCGCAAAGAGATGCCGGAGGATCAAATGTATCCCAGACCCTTATGCAGACCGGTTTGCAATTGCTGGGAGATTATATGACCAAGAGAAATCAGACTCAGAAGGCCGGAACAAGTCAAAATAATCAAAGCACGAACACCAATCAAAACAGCCAAAATCCCTATTCGAAGGAGGCCTCATGAGAAGACCGGTGTTTCAATCAATCGCTATGATAGTCCCCATGCTAGGTGCCTATTGTTTTATGAACGTCGCACAGCTTCGGGCGGAGGAGACCGCTGCGGTTTCAAATCCTGCCTCTCCCGTCCAGGTCGGCGTGGTGAAGGAAGTGGAAGGCAATCTTGAAATAAAACGGGGCGGCAATGCACTGGCCGGAAAGACGGATGATCCTATTTATGTCGGAGATCAGCTTGCCACCGGAAAGACGGACCGCGCATTGATCGAATTCAATTCGGATAAGAGTTTGATAAAAATCACCGTTGATTCGGTGCTCCTGATGACAGGCAATCCCGAGGCGCGGGTGACACTGGTGCGGGGCCTGATGTGGGGCATGAAAACACTGCTTGACCCCGATTTTCGCGTCAAAACCCCCGCCGGGCTAATTGCGGTAAACGAAGCGGAATATTTCGTGCAAGTGGTTGCCCCGGACACGACCGAAGTCGTGGTAAAGAAGGGCACCGTCGATATCCGTTACGAAGAATACAATGTGCAGGCCGGTGACATGAGCCGAGTGACCATTCAACAGGGCAAGGCCCCTAGGGTCCAGGGAATCACGGAAAAACTTTTGAATGAGCAGTGGGCACAGCGTTTTGCATGACGAGTCTCCCCCGCCTGACCCTATTTTTTGGGGCTGCCTTTTTTCTTTTTCTGAAGTCTTCGGCATGTCTTGCCGACGGTGAGCCGATTGTCCACAAGAATGCCTTCCAACGGATGTCCGACTATTACGTGGAAGAAAAATACGACGAGGCATTGACCGCTTCAGGGCAGGCCCTGGAAGAAAATCCCCGCTCCTACGAAGTGCATAACATGCTGGCCCATATTCACTGGCGCCGTGAGGAATGGGACCAGGTGCTGGAGTCGGCTGAAAAAGCCCTTGCCATCAAGGCCGGCGATAAAGATATTCTCGCCTTGATTGGCCGTGCCTGTTTCATGAAAAAGGAATATAGTCGGGCAGCCAAGGCTCTGGAAGACGCCTTTGTGGCTGCGCGCGAGGCGAATAGTCAGAATCCGGAGCTCTGTTTTGACTTGGTGGCCGTTTATCTTGAATTGAAAAATTATGACCGGGCCATTGAATGGGCCCAAAAATCGGTTTCCATCGATCCGAATTTCGCAAACACTCATTATATTTTGGGCCGGGCCTATCTCGAGGCCGGCAAACCCGTGAAGGCAATCCCGGCTTTTTTAAAGGCCCTGGAGCTGAAGAAGACTTTGACGGTGGTCAGGGAATATCTGGGGCTTGCTTATATGAAAACAGGAGATCGCGCAAAGGCCAGGCAGGTATTTGAGGAGATCCTTAAAGCCGATCCCGATAATAAGACATCCAAGAAAAATCTGGCCTTGCTTGAGACAGGAAAGGAAAATTTTTCTTCTTCGAAATGATTCCCGTCGAAATTCCGCCAAATCCCAATTGCGAGGGATGCGATTATCAAGTTTTTCAGGGTATGGGCCCAGCGCGGAAGGTGAAGATGATGCGTCTTTCCAGGAATGGCAGGGAACAGTTATTTTTGGTCACAGGACTTGAGGAAAACGGGAAACCCTGTCCCGCCTTTGCCCAGCGCGTGGCTGACTCGGGCGGCGGCGTGACCTTTCTTGTTTTCGGCGGCTCGTGGGGCATCAGGTTCAAGCCCGAGGATTTCCGGCACGAGCCATGGGATGTGAATAATCCCCGCCAGTGGGGAGAGCCGTTTAAATTCTACGGTGATGAAGAAGACATTATTTATGAAGAAAACTAAATTCATAGCGGTTATTTTGCTCACATTTTTTCTCCCGGCCTGCACGACCGCGGAGTCTCTTCTCACGGAGCGGGGAAAAGGCGGAAAAGTTTTTGTCTGCCAGGCCGGCTATGACCGCGCGTATCAGGCCACGCTTTCGGTCATGCGCACGCGGCATCTCAAGGTTATCCGCAAAGATAAAAAACAGGGGTATATTCTTGCCAGCGACACGATTCGTTTTTTAAACGGCGGAGGCCGGGTGGCGGTTTACCTTTACGAGCTGGAGCCTTCCAAAACCCAGATCGAGATTCAATCCAAGCCGTATTTTTTTATTCCCACCCCAACCATCTACTGGGCGGCGAAGCGAAGAGCCTCGTCCCTTGAAAAAGATATCCGCGCCGCGTTAGCGGCTGGATAATTTTCCGGACAATTCTATTGACCCACCAATTAATTTTGTTATACTCTCACCAGTTCCTTAACAACATCCGTTTCAATTTTACGGCCTAGGTTTTGGGAAGATGGTGAGAATCCATCGCGGTCCCGCCGCTGTAACCGGATACGAAATCCGCATCCCCTTTTTGGGGGGAAAGTCACTGCTTGCCCGGATACCGCAAGGTGTTCGGGCGAAGTGGGAAGACGCGGAGAGTAGGCATGATTCCGGAAGTCAGAAGACCTGCCTAGCCATAACCTGCTCCTTCTCCGCGCGAGGGAAGACGAGGCGCTTTCGCACATCGAGCGCATTCTCTCCCCGGGAAGGCAAAAGGAGATCATGTGCGGAAGACACAGCTTGTATTTCTCTCAATTCTTATCTTGCAACCTCTAACCGTTTTGGCCGTTGAAACACCGCAGACGGATGCGGAGAAAATAAAAATTACAAACCATGAACCGCCGGTCGTCGCTGTGGTGAGTGCCTCCAAACGCGAACAACCCCTTGAAAAAGTCACGCGTTTCGTCACGGTCATCACACGTGAAGAAATTGAAAGAAGCGGATCCGTTTTTGTCCTTGATCTTTTGCGCGCCATTCCGGGCGTCGCGGTCACACAGTCCGGGCCCTTGGGACGGACGGTCGGAATTTTCATCCGCGGCACCAACGGCAACCATGCCTTGATGATGGTGGACGGCGTTCAAATCAACAGTCCCACCACAGGCCAGGCTGATCTGGCGGATCTCACCACGGAAAACATCACCAGCGTGGAAAATATCGAGAGAATTGAAATTTTAAGGGGCCCCCAAAGCGTTCTCTACGGTTCAAAAGCGTTGGGCGGTGTCATTAATATCATCACCAAAGCGGGCGAAAAAAAACTTAAGGCATCCACCCGTTTTGAATACGGCACTCACGAAACTTTTTACGAATCCGGAGTTCTTGAGGGAAAAGAGAGGGGGCTGTCATTCTCAGGATCGGGCTCCCGCTTTGATACGCAAGGTCCCGGCGAAAACGATGGTTTCCAGAATACGCGCGCGACAGGACACGCGAAACTGGAGGTCACAGACATCTCCAATCTGGACGTGGCTTTTCATTATTACAATGCTCTGGTCGGCATTGAAGATGGAGCCTTCCGGCCGGATCCCAACGCGTGGTCGAAGTCGCGTGAACAAATTCTTAATACCGTTTACACCATCGCACTTACGGATTGGTGGGAGCAGAAGCTCAAATATTCTTTTTTCCATGACATGCTTTTCAGCAATGATCCGGCGGATCCGGGAACCAGCCAGCTGGAATTTCCTTTCAAACTGGATACGGACCGCCATACGGGTGAGCTGCAGAGCAATTTTTCTCTCGGTGATTTTGATGTCCTCACCGTCGGTTATGAATTTGAACATGCGCGGAGCAATAACAAATCCTTTGACCGCATTTTCAGGACGCACGGCTGGTACACTCAGAATGAACTCACCTTGTGGAAAAATTGGACGATAGTCGGCGGGGTGAGGATTGATTACAATTCTTTTTATCATACCGTCGCCTCGCCCCTTGTTTCAAGCGCCTACATGTTTGAAAAAACACAAACCAAATTCAAGGGAAGCTTCGGCCGCGGATTCAGGGCGCCGAGTCTTAATGAACTTTTTTTCCCCAATTTTGGAAATCCAAATCTTGAGCCCGAAGACAACTGGGGCTGGGACGCGGGTTTTGAGCAGTTCTTCTGGGAAAAGAAATCGAGCCTGACGGCTGCTTATTTCCACAACTCCATCAAGAACCTCATTGAATTTGTCAATGTCGGGAATTTCGTCTTTCAAGCTCAGAATGTGAACCGGGCCACGACGCAGGGCGTGGAGCTTGAGCACAAGATTTTCCCCTGGAAAAATCTCACGGTGACCACCGTCTATACCTATCTTGACGCCACCGACGATGCAACTGGGAAACGTTTGATCCGCAGGCCTTGGCATTCGGGCCGCGCCGGTTTGAGTTATGACTGGTGGAGATTCCATTTGAATATGGATTGGGCCTTTGTCGGAATGCGGGAAGACAGGACAGGAGCTGCTGCACGCCCTCCCCGCGAGAAAAATCCAGGATACACGAAGCTTGACGTTTTTTTGGGTTTCGATCTGAATAAGTATTTCCAAATCTACGGGCGCATCGAGGACTTGACCCATGATCATTATCAGGAGGTTTTGGGTTTCCCAAATCCTTCCACCCGTTTTGTCATTGGGACGAAAGGAAAATTCTGATGAAAAGGACCGCTTGTTTGCTGCTGATATTCGCAGGACTATTGGGAATGACGATTCCATACGCCTGGAGTGCTGAAGCCAACACGGAAGTGCCGCTTAACCGGACGGACCCTGAGTTGTTTCTTACGAGTTTCCCGTTTTTTTATTCTTACGAATCCGGACAATGGATCAGCTCGCAGCCGGGACGCATTTTTACAACGGGCAGCGAGACGGCAGATTTTGAGCTTCCTTTTTTGAAACAAGCGCCCCAGCCCATCCGTTATCCGCGGTGGGCTTTGACGCAGAAATGGCAGGGAGAACTGGTGGTGGCGGTTGAGATCCTGGAAAATGGAAGTGTCGGGCGATGGAAAGTCGTGCATTCAACCGGCCACCGTTCGCTGGATGAGGCGGCGGTAAAAGCCCTGCGGGCCTGGCAGTTTGAACCCGGCAAACTTCGCGGCCAGCCGATCGTCTCCTGCATCCAAATTCCCATCCGCTTCCGTGTCGATTAATCGCGGGCGAAAAGGTTTTTGCTTGTACGGGGCCGGACTCTAGACTATACTTTGGACATTCATAAAACAGGGAGGAACGTATGATTCACTTTTTTATTCCGCTTATTCCTTTAACATTGGCTGGGGCTCTTTATTTTAAACGCAATCATCTGGCTTACGGATTTCCCATTCTGCTTGTGCTGGTCCGGGGTCTTTTCACACAACTTTCGTGGGTTGAAATTTTTACGATTTCCTCTCTTTTGCTTTCCGTTTATGGCGTGCGGGCCTTGAAGCCGGCGCAGAGTTTGCCGGTTTGGAACATTGCGGGCTTGGCTTTTTTTACTATTTTAGGCTATGAACTTTTCTCTAATTTTGGCGTTTGGGCGCTGGGCGGATGCACCGGCGAAGAAACCCCTCTTTATCCTTATAGTTTAGCCGGGCTTTGGCAGTGTTACCGCGCGGCGCTGCCCTATGCGGCAGTGCATTTTTTAAGGGATATCCCTCTCAGCGTGGCGGTGGTCAAGGCCTTTGAGTTTGTTGCCCGGATTCAACCGGTACGGCATGTCGCTCGAGAAAACGCCTGACGGAAGCGAAATCAGCTACACCGAAATCAAGCCCGACGAAACAGTCCTCGTTTCGTTTTTCAAAGAATTATTTCTCTCTCACTGGAAAGAAATTACGTTTGGACCCTGTCTGGACGGCGCGGTTTATGAGATCCGTCTTACCGATCCCCCCAAAGCCGTTGAATACAAAGACGGCTATTTGACGGTCGATACCGGCCCCTGGCATTTTCATTTGTGTGTCGGGCGCTCATCTTATTTTTCCGAAGAACTGGCAAAAAAGCGGCAGGCTGCACGCGCCGCTTTTTTTGAAAGCAGGAATCGCACCTGTGTGCCTATGTCCTTCGGATTCCGGCTCTGGAACGGCACGGGCGATCAAATGATCAGTGTCTTTTTTCCGAATCCCTACCTTTCAGACGACATGAAGCCCGGAAAGCCGGATTGGAAGCGCCTTGAATTATGGCGCAAGATGAAGGCAAACTACAGCGGGGATTCGTCCGTATGCCTGGTGCCCGAAGAAGCTCGATTATCGTTCTTATCCTGATTGTCTTTCTTCCCGCCTGCGATAAAATCAAAGCCGGCAAGAAACCGCACATTGAAATGCCTTCCTCCTTTGACACAGTTCTCTTAAAAAACGGCGGCGTGATCCAGGGGCAGATTGTCAAGGAAACGCCGGATGCAATTGAAGTCAGATGGCAGGACGGCGTGGTGAGCTTCAAGCGGAACGAGGTGGTCAGCATCAAGCACAACGACACCGAGGTCCAGGGCGAGGTGGGGATGGTCATGCCTGAAGCCAAAGGCGAGGAAAAGGATATTCAGGACCCCGCCGCCTATCCCCGGGTTTATCTCAAAAACGGGGAAGTGAAAAAAAAGGTCATTCTTAAAAGAAATGCCAACGCGTTGATCCTGGGAGAAAAACTTGAAGAAGGGGGCTTGGTGGAGTTCGAGTTCTCTTTGAATGAAATCGAAAAAGTTATGCTCTGGCCGCCGGTCGTGTCCGAGCCCACGCAGGAATTCAAAGAAATTGAAAAGTCTTATCCCGCCTTTCATGTCCACGAAAAGCCGCATTATTTTATCCTTTCGGATGATGACCCCATGGATCTTAATTTTTACATGAAGGCGCTGGAGCGGTTCTACCAGGAATTTCTGATTTATTTTCTGGATTTTTTAAAAGAAGATTACAAACCGCGTGCCCTGCAGGCCGTGATTTTTGGCCAGCACGAAAATTTCCAGCAATTGCTCCAAAATTCCGGTTTTCCCAAAAAAACTAATATCCTCGGATTTTTCAGTCCCGAAAACCAGGTCCTTTTTCTTTATAACATCAAATCCGTGGAAATGATCAACCGTTATCTTCACAAAAGCACTTATATTGAGGAGCAGATCAAAGACAAGGTGGATATCATTGCCAAGCGGTATTCCGGGGGCGATGAGATCACGGAATCGCGGATCAAGGGGGCAGGCGAGCGTATTCTCGAAAGGCTTGAAAAGGACCGGGTACATGTGGAGGGTGAGGCGCGGGAGGAAACGGTCAAAACCATTCGTCATGAGGGTGCGCATCAGCTTCTTTATGAGTTTGACGTGCACAGGAAAAAAGGGCGGCAGGGGGCTTGGCTGGTGGAGGGCCTAGCCTCCTTCTGCGAGCCGCCCGAGATCGGAGAAATTCATGAGACCCGTCTTATGGAATTGAAATTCGAACTCGAAGAACACCAGCTCATGCCGCTTGAGTATCTTCTGTCTTTTGCCGCAGGCGGGGATATTCACAAACTTGAACCGGCTTATGCCAGTCTGGGCTATGCCCAGAGCTGGGCCTTTGTTTATTTTCTTATGTCAGGTTCGTATCGCAACGGCTTCTTGAATTATGTGAAGGCGGTGGCCGCCGTTCGGGATAAAAATTTTGATGAAAAACAGGATGGGGCTATTCTCGAAAAAAATCTGGGCAAATCCGTCCAGGAAGTTGAAAAAGAATTCTTCCCTTATGTGGACGCTCTGATCAAAGATCACGTTGACGCCAAAAAGTACGAAGATTTCCGCCTCCGGATGGTCCTGGCTAATTGATGTTTTCTTAACTTTCGAATATGATTTTTCACTTTCTCGTCCTTCTTTTTTAAAATTGTTCGGTCCACGATTTCATGCTGCTATTAGACGTAGAACCTCCTAACGCGCCGAGCGCCTTATCGTAATGAATATTCCCATTTCCGGTATCTGTTACTGTACTCCCTATTGTGGCTCCAAAAACCTGACCGTTTCCTGAGATACTCAACGAGGATTGTGGTGCGTTGATAGCCCCATAGAAGTTACCATTGCCTGAAAGAGAAACGGTAGCGGCACCGCTTGTAACGTTAAGAAAAAAGTTAGTGGGTAGATTGCTCGCGGTTCCGATGCCATTTCCAGATACGCTGACATTGCCTGTGGCATAAATGGTTACTTGCCCCGTGCAATTCAATTTGCCATTCCCTGAAACACTGATGGAAGAGTACAGATAAGTTCCAGCCGGCAGCGTAACAATATTGTTGCCGCTGATTGAAAGAGCCCCGGAACTCACTAGTCCACTCGGGACGGTAACGGGAGCTAAAGAAGTAACTGCCGAAGCAGCCTGCTTGACACCCGTAACCAAGGCATTGCCTGTTGTGGTTATAGCTGAGGCAATATTTGCTCCAGGCCCAACGGTTGCATTGCCATTGATTCTTGCATTTCCCGAAAGGCTTATGATGCTGTTGGAGGTTCCATTGGTACCAATGTTTCCATCGCTAGTAGCGGTAGCAGCATTGTAGGCACCGTTTCGCGAATCGTAGGCATCTGTCTGGGCATTGCCTGACATCGTAACATTAGAATTTGCAAACAAAGCAGAAGCAAATTGTGATTGCGGTGTCAGATCAACGATAGCTGTAAGGCCTCGTTGTTGAAAACCGTAGGTTCCCGCGGCGCCGACAGTGCCGGTTGCTTGAATATTGAAGACGTTGGGAGTTCCGGTAGCGGTTACTGTTGTTTGATAACTTCCTGTCGTACGTCCCGTGGTTGCATTGACGCTGGGAACACCCGCATAGGAGGCATTCGCTTTCAACGCCACAATCGTTTGATCGATTGCGCCATCGGCCCAGTGAAAGGCAACCATGCGATTCTCAAAACTCTCCGCCGCTCTCACTTCACTTGTGCTCAGCGTTAGTAATGCGACTCCATAAGTAGCCATAGTCGCAATAAGTCCGAGTGACGCAATAAGCACAATTCCCTTATCCTTCATTCGTGTTCTCATGGAAGTTATCCCCCTTTAATTTCTAAACTGGACGGTCCCGGTATTTGCCACCGAGGTAACCGTTCCGTATTGTGTCGTACCTTGTGCCGTCATGGTAATCGTAACCGTTGATGGATTCGCATTGGCAACCTGGCTGGCGATCTCGCGGTCTGTCACCTGAAATTTGCAGAACTCAAGTATTAATAGGCTTCGGACCACGCTACCAGACCACTGCCGGCCTTCTTACTTCCGGCGCTATTCAAGGCCTTGTCGTAATGAATTTTCGATTTACCTTTCTGCCGAATTCTATCGCCAACTGCAGCTCCATAAAGGTCTGCATTTCCTGTAATCCTGACTCTCGAACCCGGCGCATAGATGGCGCCATAGACATCGGCGTTCCCTCGAATGGAAACTTTATTTTTCTTCTTGCCTTCTGCCACGTAAATGGAGAGATTGGTGGGGAGGTTTTGCGAAGTGGTGAGAACGCCATTGCCAGTTACCTTGACTCTCTCCTTCACGTAGACACTGGCCGATCCAGTGAATTGCAGCTTGCCATGTCCGGAAACTTCAATTGATGTATACAGGTAGCTGCCTGAGCTCAGGGTGAGGGTCTCGTTTCCAGTAACTTTCAGTTTACCTTTGTCGGGCATACCTGACGGAATTTTAACGGGTTCCAAAACGGTAGGTGCCGAAGCTACATTTTTGCTGCCGGTAATCGTCGCCTTAGGCGACAGGTTAATTGCTGTTAAAAGATTCGCACCGGGTCCCACTGTGGCATTACCATGGACGCTCGCTTTTCCCTTTAGCCTTATGGATTTTTTCTTTTCTCCATTGGTTCCAATGTCACCATTGTTGCCGGCGGAAATATCTTGATAGGGACCGTCGGCTGAGTTATAACTGTCCACGGTGGAATTGCCGCTCATCTTAATCTTTTGATTCGCGAAAACGCCAAACTGAAATGAGGATTTTGGCGAAATATCCACCACCGCATTGATCATCCGCTGCTGAAAGCCATAAGAAGTGGCATTGGTGCCGATAGTGCCAACGGCCGCTACTTGGAAGATATTCGGATTGCTTGTCGGCGTGACCGCGCTTGAATAGATGCCGTTTGACCTGCCGTTTGAAGAATTTGTAGAGGGCACGCCCGCATAACTGCGATCATTTCGCAGAGTAGCAATCGTTTGATCGATTGCGCCATCGGCCCAGTGAAAGGCAACCATGCGATTTTCAAAACTCTCCGCAGCTCTTGCTTCAGCCGTGCTCAGCGTTAGTAATGCGACTCCATAAGTAGCCATGGTAGCGATAAGTCCGAGTGACGCAATAAGGACAATCCCCTTATCCTTCATTCGCGTTTTCATGGAAGTCACCCCTTTAATTTCTAAACTGGACGGTCCCGGTATTTGCCACCGAGGTAACCGTTCCGTATTGTGTCGTACCTTGTGCCGTCATGGTAATCGTAACCGTTGATGGATTCGCATTGGCAACAAATTGAAGCGCCGTGACTCCATTGGCAATGGTCGTGGTCACGCCCCCTCCTCCTGACATATCCTGACGAAGCACTTGCTGGCCATTGACTCCTCCCAAGCTGTATTGCCACCAACCCGACCAAGTGATAGCGCCATTGGCGCTGATCGCGGACGGAACTTGGAATTGCAGGGTATTGGCTTGAGGAATGGAGATACGGCTAAGATCAGAATTTCTCAATTCTCGTGTCATGCGTTCAATCCCCGTTCTTACTTCTTTGTTGAGACGCAACCCGGTGTAGTTCACATCCCAGGCCCGGGTGCCGGCGTTAAAGGCTCCCAAGGTGAGGATAGCGATCAGACCCATAAGCGCGATGCTAATCATTGCTTCTAAGAGTGTGAACCCTTTTTCATTTTTCATCATCACATCACCTGCGAGTGACTTGCGTCCAAAGAGACCGTGACATATTTCGATTTTGATCAGACCAAGTAACCGTCACCGTGATTGCTAAAGGATCGGCAGCCGCATTGGGGTAAGTCACTACGATTTGTTCATTGGTCAAATTGTTAAATCCGGCTACGGCTTGACCGGTTGGATAAGTCGCTACGACTTGGTTCAAGCCGTTTGTGCTGGTATTTCGAATGCGCTCGATAACTGTATGGGCGTCTTGGACTGCTGTGGTAGTCGTGCGAGCTGTATCAGCGATTCGCAAGGAATAAGTTGTGATTCCGATGATTCCAAGCAGTACCGGAATTATGACGGCTAATGAGAAAAGAATTTCAATGAAAGTAAAACCTTTTCTATCACGAAACATAGTTTGGTCTCCCAACTTCCAAAAAAAATGGCCTATTCGAAATGAATAGACCAAAGATTCCGTTTGCAGTCGGCAACCCGGCGACCATACTAGCTACTTTAGGCCCGTGGCTTTGCGTCCTATCCTTTCGAATAGTTTGCCTTTTTCGTCCTTATAAACTCCTAGATAAATATTACCTGTTCTCCCTCAATAAGGCAAACCGCCATAAATCATGGTTTTAACCCCTTAGATTATAATCTGTTGCAAAATCGGGATGAACGGTACATAATATATGGGCTCAAACGAGGAGAGGGAAGCATGCGTGATTTCCTGAAAAAAATGATGCGGTTATTCATGAGTTCTTTGCTTTTTCTGCTCGTGGTCTTCACGGCCCTTCAATCCTCATTTCCCCTATCCCGACTGGCCTTGGCGCAAGAAGAAGAGAGCGAAGAGCAACAGGCCGAAAGCGAGATTGAAAATGCCGAGCTCTCGCAGCAGGATCAAACCGCGGAGGAAGTAGGGGATAGCGTGGAACAAAGTGAGGGTGAGGTGCTGGCGGATTTTTTTGAATCTACTGAAGGAGAGACTGAAGAAGAAACGGTTGGAGAGACGGGTGAAGAGGAAAACACCGAAGATTTCGAATCCGAAGCAATGAATGACCAAGACCTATTCGAATCCGGAGATATTGACAGTGAATCCAAAGATGATGCCCAAGTGGATGCCGGTCTTAAGTAAGGTTCCCAAAAGATTTTCATGTATTTTCCTGGCTTTGTTCTTCATCGCGCCGTGTCAGGGTTGCAGTTCTGCCGCTAAAGCCAGAGTCCCCCGCCGCCAAACCGACAAGACTCTCGAGGAAAGAAGACAATTTCACGAGGCCAGAGAAAAAGAAGCCATTTCTGATGTGATTTCAGAAGAGTCTCTCGACCGATTCAAGGAATAAGATTCATGAGAAAAATCATCCCATGTTTTCTCGTGGTATCACTCGTGAGTTCGGGACATCTTCTCTTCGCCAAAGAAACAGGGAAAGCGAAGTCCGAACGCAGTTCCAGGCAGGTTCTCCTCCAAAGCCCAGCCGGGAAACTTTATCAAGAGCGCAAATATGACCAGGCCTTGGAAAAATTCCGGAAGATCGAAGAAAAGGAGCCGCGCAATCCCCATCTTCAGAGCTTCATCGGCTATTCTCTCTATCATCTCAATCGCTATTCGGAAGCCCGCGAGGCTTTTCAGAAAGCGTCAAGAAGGAGACGCAAGGATTTGTTGATTCGCTATTATCTTGCCGACTGTGAATGGAGATTGGGTGATGCGGCCTTAGCCCGGCAGAAGTGGGAATCGATCGTCTCGAAGTCTTCCCACAGCGTGGTGGGCCAGCTTGCGAAGAGTGCCCTCGAGGCGGACCAGGCAGGAAAGACGATACCCCCGCTCCTGCCTCCGGAACGTCATTTCGATTTGAAATCATTTGTTGCCCTGCCGGCCGCCAAGGCCTTTAAGAAAAAGGCTTATCCCGAGGCGCTGGCCGAATTTCAAAAATTGGCGGCGCAATTTCCAGAAGATGTTTCGATTCTTCGTTATTTGGGGAAGACGCAGAGGCGTTTAGGTCGAAATGAGGAAGCCGCTGAGACCCTGCGGAAGGCCTTGGAAATTCACCCTCTCAATATGGCCCTCCATTACGATCTCGCGGCGGTGTACCGCAGAATGCGCCGGAAGGATTTGGCCGCGGAGGAATATCGGTTTGTAGCCGCATACGATGAAAGCGGCATTTATGCCAAAAAGGCTCGGGAGCAGTCAAGAATTTTAAGCGGGCGCGGGAAGGCAGGGAAGAAGAAAAGGTGGAAACTCGTGGGCGGTGCGGGCTGGCAATTTGACGACAATGCCACCAGGAGATCCAATGTGTCGACCGCGCGAAAGTCGGGAGATGCCAGTGCGGACAGATATCGGTACAATGTGACAGGTATTTACCGTCTCTGGAAGAGAAAGCGATGGGCTCTCAAATCGGATGCCTTTCTGGATCACAGTTTTTTTGACGATCATTTGAACCGGCTGAATGCTTTCATTCACGGGGCAGGGCTCACGCTGGGCCATGCTTCCAAACTGTACGGCAAACCGCTCGTGGTGGCTCTGCGGCAGGGGATCACGCATACGATCAAAAAAGAAAGGTCCTTCAACCTGGGCAATACGACCACGTTGGATGCGACGTATCGTCCCGCTCACGCCTATAAAGTGAGCGTCTACGACAGATGGGGCTATTCGGAATACTTTTCCGACGGGCCGCAGCCGAGTTTCACGAGCCATGACGCTTTCGAGAACGAGACGGGGTTGCGGCAGCAGATTTTCCCGACCTCCAAGGAGAATCTCTTTCTCCGCCTGGGTTCCGCCTACACGCGCGACTGGGCAAGGGGAAATAATTTCGACAGACATGTTCTGGAGATGAACTCCGCCATCCATGTGCCCCTTTTTTGGACATTGGAATCCGAGGTGGGAATGAAATACAAACATTCGGATTACCCTCGCTTCAGCTTTCCGGCCAGGGCCAGGCAGCGCCGCGGCGATGAATGGGACATGGATGTTTCGCTGATCTGCCCACTCTCGAAACGTTGGAAGATGATCGCGAAATATTCCTACGTGAATGCCAATGACCGCAATAATTCCTTCCAGTATGACCGCAATATCTACAGCACTGAATTAGCCTTTAGTCTTTGATCCATTCTTACTCGATGACCTATCAAATTTTCGTAACTTTCATTGAAGTCGCTGCGATTTATCTGTTTCTATTGGCCGAGAGGGAGGCCTTTCGCGAGAGGCGGGTGAAGGGATGGAAACTTTTTTTTGCCTTTGTTTATGGCCTCATTCTGGAGGAGCTGGTCAAGCTGCACCGGGCGAGATTCACCTTGAACGAAATGATTCCAAAAACCATTTCATCGTCCGCCTGCCTAAACCCCCTCCTCTTGCGTTTCCCCTTTCTTTTTGCTAGGTTATATCACTCAAATGACCCATTCTTTTTACAATTTCAGGAGGTGAAAGCATGCGTTCATTGGCCCAAATCCTTTTATGTCTAGCCGTGCTGTTTAGCCCTTCCTTGGCCTTGGCCGAAGGGGAGCAGGCTTCGAATACCGTGATTCGCGACGAATTGAAAAGTCTATCGCGGAAAGTGGATGAGTTAAAGACCCAGAACAAGGCCATTCAGGAGACTCAAGCTCAGATTCTGAAGGAAATAGAAGTTCTTAAGGTCCGCATTCACCGGAAAAGCTAAAGCGCGGATATTCGCTGTGGCTTCTAAAACAATTCTTCCGGCAAAAAAACTTCAAGGGATTTTATCCCTGCCGGGAGATAAATCCATTGCCCACCGCGCGGTGATGCTCGCCGCTCTTGCCGAGGGCGAAAGCCGGATTGAAAATTTTCTTCAGGCCGGGGACTGTCTTTCAACCGTTAAGGCTTTCCAGGGCATGGGAATTTCGATTGAGGTCTCTTCCGGCAACACGGCGACCATCAAGGGAAAAGGAATGCACGGCCTTTCCCAGCCCAAGCGGGAACTTTATCTCGGCAATTCCGGCACCACCACCCGCCTTCTTCTCGGAATCCTTGCCGGCCAGCCGTTTATCGCCACTTTAAGCGGCGATGAATCGCTCAGCAGGCGCCCCATGAAGCGGGTCACGGATCCGCTGCGCGAAATGGGTGCCAAAATTCAGGGCCCGCAGGATGGCAATTTACTGCCCTTGACCATCAAGGGCGGGGAATTGCACGGCATCGAGTTCCGCAATGAAATAGCGAGTGCGCAAGTCAAGTCCGCCATCCTTCTTGCGGGCCTTTATGCGGACGGCGAAACCAAAGTGAAAGAGCCCCTGCATTCCCGGGATCACACGGAAAGAATGCTCGCACTTTTCGGTGCTAATTTTAAAAAGCGGGGAAATGTCTGCGTGGTGAAAAAAACGGAAAAACTCAAGCCGCAGACGCTTTGTGTTCCCTGCGATATTTCATCCGCGGCTTTTTTCATCATAGCCGCGCTCCTTGTGCCGGGCTCCGACGTGGTGGTCCGGAATGTGATCCTCAACCCCACGCGTACCGGTTTCCTGGGCGTGCTGGAGAAAATGGGGGCGCAATTCACCTATGAAAATGTGCGTCAGGACTGGGAACCGGTGGGCGATATCCGGGTCCGGCATTGCCCGCTTCAGGCCGTAAGGATCACGAAAAAAATGGTCCCCTCTTTGATTGATGAATTGCCGGTTCTCATGGTGGCTTGCGCGCTGGCTTCCGGAAAGTCGGAAATCCGCGGCGCGGAGGAGTTGCGGGTCAAGGAAACCGACCGCATCCATGCCATGTGCGCGAACCTTGGCCGGCTGGGGGTGAAGGTGAAAGAGAAACCGGATGGGTGCGTGATTGAAGGACGGGAGGGCTTTCCGGCCGGCGAAGTGGACAGCTTCACGGATCACCGGATTGCCATGTCCATGGCGGTTGCGGCTCTTCGCGCATCAGGGGAGGTCAAGATTTTGGGAAGTGAAACGGTTGCCATTTCTTATCCCCGGTTTTTCGAGGATTTGGACAGTCTGCGGCCTTGACACTCCGAAGGGCTTTTAGTATACTCGCAACGTCTTGTAATTTTAACAACAGGTCCTCTTTAGTCTTTCACAACCACTAATTAGGAATAGCTTTTAAGAGAAGGATTTCCGACCTTTCATGACTTTCATCGAAAGTCTCATGGGATTTTTTTCCACCGATATTGGCATTGATCTCGGCACGGCCAACACACTGGTTTATGTGCGAGGCCAGGGCGTGGTGCTTTGCGAGCCCTCGGTGGTGGCTATTGAGCGGGGCACCAACCGTGTCGTGGCCGTGGGCGAGGAAGCTAAACGCATGCTGGGCCGCACGCCAGGAAATATTGTGGCCATCCGGCCCATGAAGGACGGCGTGATCGCCGATTTTGACATCACAGAGGCCATGCTGCGCTATTTTATCCGTAAGGTCCATAAGAAAAAAACGGTTTTCAGTCCCCGTGTGATCATTGCCGTGCCGAGCGGTATCACGGAAGTTGAAAAACGCGCGGTGAAAGATTCGGCCGAGCGGGCGGGCGCGCGGAGCCCGGTGTATCTGGTCGAAGAACCCATTGCAGCGGCCATTGGCGTGGGCCTTCCGGTGCAGGAGCCTTCGGGAAATATGATTGTGGATATCGGAGGCGGAACCACGGAGATGGCGGTGATCTCGCTTTCCGGCATTGTTTACGCGAAAAGCATCCGTATAGGCGGCGATGAATTTGACGAAGCCCTCACCAATCATATCAAAAAAGTTTACAATCTGATGATCGGAGAGCGGACCGCGGAGGAAACCAAAATCAAAATCGGTTCTGCCTATCCGCTGGATCCTGAAATCACCATGGAGGTGCGCGGCCGGGATATTCTGGCAGGACTTCCGAAAACCATCACCATCACCAGCCAGGAGGTTCGGGAGGCGCTTTCAGAGCCCATTTCTTCTATTTTGGAAGCTATTCGCATTACGCTGGAGAGAACGCCGCCGGAACTTTCCTCGGATCTTCTTGACTGCGGCATTGTGCTGGCGGGCGGCGGTGCTCTTCTGAGAGGTCTTGATAAGCTGATCGCGGAAGAAACCGGCCTGCCGGTGCATATTGCCGAAGATCCGCTCACGGCCATTGCTTTGGGAACGGGCCGTTACTTGAGCGACATCAACCTGCTCAAAAAACTCCAGGTCAACAGCAACGCCAACGGCTCCCAAAAGTACGAAAGATAAAAAATAGTCACTGTCCCGAGAGGATGAGGCAGGAGCCACTTCGTGGCCACGCAAAAAGCGTTTTTCTTCGCGGTCCTTGTCAGTCTGCCCCTCCTTATTGCCTCCTTCTTTAAACCCTTTCCCGAACACCTCAGAGAAAGCTTTTTTTCCGTTTCCAAGCCGGTTTTGTCGGCCGGCGAATCGGTCCGTGACTTTTTTTCCGGGGGCATGGCCGGCTTCCGGAAAATTCTTTTCCTCTATAAAGAAAATGAAGAGCTCAAAAAGGAGGCAGATCTTCTGGAAAAAGAGATCATTTCCCTCCGGGAAATGGAAAAGGAAAACGACCGTTTGCGCTCCCTGCTGGAGTTTAAAAAAGCCACGCCAAGCCGCACCATTGCGTGCGAGATTATTGCCAGGGATGTTTCCCATTTGAGCAATTGGGCGGTGCTTGACAAGGGTTCGCGGGACGGGTTGAGAAAGGATATGCCGGTGGTGAATCAGCAGGGATTGGTGGGCAAGGTCGCGGCTGTGAGCGCGCACACCGCGAGGGTGATTCTCCTCACCGATGTGGAATCCAGGGTGAGCGGCATCATTCAGACCGGCCGCGACACGGGGCTTATCCATGGCGACGGCACGCCGCTTCTTAAAATGAAGTTCCTGGATCTTAATTCCGATATCAAAATGGGGGAGAGAGTGCTTTCCTCCGGTCTGGGAGGTATCTATCCTAAAGGAGTCCCCATCGGCACGATTCATTCCGTGGAAAGGGAAAAAAGCGGGCTTTATCTTTCAGCCATGGTGAAACCGCTGGTGGCTTTTTCCAAGCTTGAGGAAGTGCTGTGCCTGGATTATCAGAAGGAAACTTCGGAGAGACACGCATGATCAGAGTCCCGAGAAGCAAGCTCATCCTGCTTGTTTTCCTGGTTTTTTTTCTTTCGCTTTATTTTACCGCCCCGGTTTTGAGCATCCGGGGTATTCAGCCGGACCTGTGGGTGCTGCTTCTTTTGTTTTACGCTTTCCGTGTGGACTGGAAAAAGGCGCCTCTTTTTGCTTTCACCCTCGGACTTCTCAAAGATTTTCTTTCCATCCGTTTTTTCGGCCTCGAAACCTTTACGCTCGGAGCCGCGGCCATTCTTTTAAGTTTCGTGCTGGGCAAAGTGGAGCGGGACGATCCCCTGAATTTTGTCGTGAGTGCTTTTCTTTTCTCGCTTCTTTATGAATGGATGCTGTGTGCCGGTTTTGCCCTGACGAGCGGATCGTATGCGCTTCTGCCCTATTTTTTCGCCCGGTCGTTTTGGACTGCGGTTTATACCGTGGCGGTATTTCCTTTCGCATTTCTTATTTTTCAGTATGTGGCGGAGGACCGGCGATTCTATGAAAGAGGGGCCTTCCGGTGAACGAGGGCCGGCTGATTGCTTTCCGCTGCATCATTTTCGGTACCGTGGTTGCGCTGGCCCTGGCCCTTTTCAACGCGCAGGTGGTCCGCGGCCGGCATTACAAGAAACTCAGCGAAAAAAACCGGATCCGTCTTATCCGTGTGGAAGCGCCGCGAGGCGAGATTCTGGATCGCAACGGCCGGCCGCTTGCCGCAACCCGCCCAGCGCTGGATGTTTTGATCGTCCCCGAAGATTTTGACAAACGCCAGACGGCCGCGCTCGCTAAAATCCTGGGAATTCGCCCGGACGATATCATGCAGAAAATCCGCCAGCTGCAGGATGCGCCCTTTGTTCCGGTTCTCCTGAAGCGGGACGTGACGAAGGACGTGGCGTTTCAAATCGAGGAAAGGAAGCCGGAGCTTACGGGTGTTTTTTTGGTCGTGCAGGGCCTGCGGTCCTATCCTCTGGGGAATATCTCTTCCCACGTTTTGGGCTATCTTGGAAAAATCACCCAAGAGGAATATGAACAGCAAAGCGACGAGATTTATCATCCGGATGACTGGGTGGGCCGCAGCGGAATCGAGAAAGTGTTTGACCATGATCTTCGCGGCGACGACGGAGGCCGCCAGGTGGAAGTGAATGTCCGCGGAAGACAGGTCAGGGTCATGAGCGAAAAGGAGCCTTCCGCGGGGTCCAATATTACTTTGACCATTGACGGCCGGCTGCAGGAGTTGGCCTCCAAGATCATCGGCGAACAAAAAGGATCCATGTGTCTGCTTGATCTGGAGCAGGGCGAAGTTCTGGCGCTGGTGAGCAAACCGGATTTTGATCCGAATGTGTTTGTGTCTCCCGCGCATTCCCCGGAGCGTGTGAAACTCATGAGCGATTCGGCGGAGATGCCGCTTTTAAACCGCGGCGTAAGCGCAGGATTTCCGCCAGGCTCGGTGTTCAAACTGGTCACGGCCCTTGCGGCTCTTGAGAGCGGTAAAGTCACGCCTTCCACGGTTTTTATCTGCAAGGGGAAGTTCCAGCTCACGCCCAATTCCCGGCCGTTCAAGTGTTGGAACGACAAGGGCCACCAGGAGATGACATTGAGCCCGGCCATTGAACGCTCCTGCAACATTTATTTTTATCAGGCCGGCATGCGCGCGGGCGCCGAGAACCTGGCCCGCGTGGCGCGCGAGCTCGGATTGGGACAGCTTATGGACATTGAGCTCACCAATATTTCCGAGGGCATGATCCCGGACGCGGAATGGAAACGCAAGCGGTTTCATGATGAATGGTACCAGGGAGAAACCTTGAACTTTGCCATCGGCCAGGGGTATGTGTTGACCACGCCGCTTCAAGTTGCGCGTTTAGTGGGGACCATAGGCAGGGACGGGGAAATTCCGGAAACGCATCTGGTGAGAAACCGGCCGCAGAGGATCCGTAAGCCGAGGCATATTTCCATTCAGCCGGCTAATATCCATTTTGTGAAACAGGCCATGGAGCTGGTGGTCCAGTCCGACCACGGAACGGGCCAGCTCGCGCGCGTAGATTTTCTTCACATTGGCGCTAAAACAGGAACGGCGCAGGTGCCGCCCCATGAGCCGCATTCCTGGTTCTCCGGTTTTTTCCCGTTTGAGCAGCCGAGATACGCGCTTTCGGTTTTTATCGAGCACGGCGGCCCGGGAGGTTATAATGCCGCGAAACTGGCCAAGCAAATGATCATTGGAATGAAAGATCTCGGATATTTTGAAGGAGTTCCTTATGTTGAGTCTGGAGTACCTCAAGGAAAAACTGTTTAGAGGATTCTACTGGCCTCTTTTCCGGCTGGCCATCCTGATATCGCTGATCGGGCTGGCCATGGTCTACAGCGCTTCGGGAGGCTTGTCGGTTAATTTTGCGGAAAAACAATTTATCTGGCTCGGTGCGGCCATCCTCGCGCTTTTTACGGTGGTGTGGCTCGGATACCGCACGCTTTTAAACTATGGCTACGCCATGTATGCCTTGTCCATCGGCCTTCTTTTTGTCGTCATGTTCATGGGTGCGGTGCGTCTGGGCGCGCAGCGCTGGCTCCATTTCGGGCCTTTTGCCATTCAGCCCTCAGAGTTTGCCAAGATTGCGACCATTATAACTTTAGCCCAATACCTGGGCGAAAGGGCAAGGAACCGGTATCAAACCAAGCGGTTCCTTGCCGCATTTTTCATTGTGGCCTTTCCCATGCTGATGATTCTTAAACAGCCTGACTTAGGAACCGCGATTATTTTCCTCCCCGTATTTTTTTGTATGCTGCTCATGTGGGGAGTCCGGCTGCGGTATTTTGTCATCACGGCCCTGATGGGCGCGGGCACGCTGCCGGTTTTTTGGGCCCTTCTCAAAGGGTATCAAAAAAAACGGCTGCTGGTTTTCCTCAATCCCAATGTGGACCCGTTGGGATCGGGCTACACGGCGATTCAATCCAAAATTGCGGTTGGGTCCGGCGAGCTGTTTGGAAAAGGATATCTGCACGGCACCCAGATCAAACTCAATTTTCTTCCTGAGCATCACACGGATTTTATTTTTTGCGTGATTGCGGAAGAATGGGGATTTCTCGGCAGTCTCTGCCTTCTTCTTATTTTTTGTCTTCTTTTTGTAAAAATGATCCATGTGATCCAACGCACCAGTGATACTCGCGCCCGGCTTCTGGCCACGGGCATCATTTCCATGATTTTCTTTCACATGGTGGTGAATATCGGCATGACCATCGGAATCATGCCCATTGCCGGATTGCCTTTGCCGTTTATCAGTTATGGAGGATCCTCCCTGGTCACCATGTTTATTGCCATCGGCATTCTGATCTCTATCTATAAAGAACGCTCCATCTTTTGATGTCATTCAATCGAAGAGTCGGCATGACAAATTATCCTAACTGGTTGCAGTTTCGTAAGTTGACATGCAGGGAGGCATCCCCTATAATAAATTTCTTTTTTCAACCTTAAGGCTAAAATACGATGATACAGTGCGCGATTGTAGGAGCAACAGGATACACGGGGATTGAACTGGCGAGGATTCTTCTGAATCATCCGCAAGTCAGAATTTCCGTTCTCACCACGCGGCAGGAGGAAGTGCCGGATATCCGGCTTCTTCTTCCCGAATTGCCGAAGTCCTCGAGCCTCTGCCTGGAAAAGTTTAACTCCAAGGAGGTCATCCGCCGGAGCGATATTATTTTTGTGTGCCTTCCGCATACCGAGGCCATGAATGTAGTGGCTGATTTTTACAGGGCCGGAAAGATCGTGATTGATCTTTCCGCGGATTTCCGCCTTAAAGATCCGCGGCTTTACAAGGCATGGTATCAGCACGCGCACACCAAAAAGGAACTTTTGAAAGAGGCGGTTTACGGTTTGCCGGAAATTTACCGCCGCGCAATCCGGAGCTCCAACCTCATTGCCAATCCGGGATGCTATCCCACGTCCGCAATTCTTGGGCTCAAGCCGCTCTTGGAAAAAGCGCTGATCGAACAGGATGGAATTGTGATCGATTCCAAATCCGGGGTGAGCGGGGCGGGCAAGAAACTGACGATTGGCACTTTTTACGGCGAGGTGCAGGACAATTTCAAGGCTTACAAGGTCAACGCGCATCAGCATATGCCGGAGATCCAGAGCATTCTCGAGGATGTGGCGGGCGGGGAAGTGGAGTTTGTCTTTGTACCGCATCTCCTGCCGCTTCAGCGGGGGATTCTTTCCACGATTTATGTCCAAAAGCGCAAGGGGATTAAAAAACGGGAGATTCTCGCCGCTTTTGAAGAAAGCTACAAGGACGAGCCTTTTGTCCGGGTAAAAAAAGAAGGTACGTTTCCGTCACTTCATGACGTGCAGCACACCAATTTCTGCGACATCGGGATTGCGGCCGATGACCGCTCGAACCGGGTGATTGTGATCACCGCGATCGACAATCTAGTCAAGGGCGCAAGCGGCCAGGCCGTGCAAAACATGAATATCCGCTGCGGTTTTGCCGAGACTGCGGGATTGGGGCTCGCCGCATGACGACGCAGAGAATCAAGGGCGGCACAATCACGTCGCCGCGCGGGTTTCTGGCCTCGGGCCTGCATGCCGGTATCAAGAAAAATAAACTGGATCTCGGGCTTGTGGTGTCCACGCGCACTGCGATTGCGGCCGGCACCTTCACTAAAAGCACGGCCAAGGCCTGGCCTGTGCTCTGGTCCATGCGCGCCGTTACGCATAAAACTCATTGGGCAATTCTGGCCAATAGCGGCAACGCCAATTGCTTCAACGGCGAGGGCGGAAAACGCGCAGTGGGGGAGAGCGTGAGGATCTTGTCCCAAGAACTCGGTATTTCGCCTTACTCCATTCTCGTGTGTTCCACCGGAGTGATCGGAAGAACTTTCCCGCTGAAAAAAGTGCTTAAAAATATTCCGGCGCTGGTGGACACGCTTTCCAAGGACGGCGGCAACAAAGCCGCGCAGGCGATTCTTACCACGGATACATGCACCAAAGAGATTGCCTATTCTTTCATGATCGAGGGCAAGGAGGTCAAGATCGGCGCCATTGCCAAGGGCTCCGGCATGATGAATCCCAACATGGCCACCATGTTGTGTTTTATCAGCACGGATGCGAATATTTCCAAAACTTTCCTCAAGAAGGCGCTTAAGGAGGCCGTGTCCGAGACCTTTAATCAGGTGAATGTGGACACGGACATGAGCACGAATGACACGGTGTTTGTGCTGGCCAACGGCTTGGCAAAAAATCCCAAGATCGTTAAGAAGGATAAGAATTACCGGATTTTCCTTTCACACCTGAAGAGGGTGTGCCGTTACATAGCCAAGGAACTGATCAAGGACGGCGAGGGTGTTGAGCATATTTGTGAAATTAAAATCAAAGGCGCGCGCAAAGAACAGGACGCGAAAAAAATCGCCCGCCAGCTTGCCTCTTCCATGCTTTTCAAAACCATGCTCGCAGGCGGGGACCCCAACTGGGGAAGGGTGGTGGCCTCTCTCGGCGCCACGCAGATTCCTTTTGAGCCCAAGAAGCTTGACATTGGGTTCGGAGGGGTTAAAATTCTTCAACACGGCAGATTTTTGAAAAAGAATCTTCCGTTGGTCCGGAAAACATTGAAGCATAAGGAATCGGAAGTGGAAGTCAACCTTAATCTGGGAAAAGGCGAGGCGCGTTTTCTTACCTGCGATCTCACCAAGGCCTATGTAAGGATCAACGCGTGGTATACGACTTGAAGGAGTTAATAGAAACCCCGATGGAAAAATTAGTGGAAAAAGCCAGCATTCTGATCGAGGCCCTGCCCTATATCAAAAAGTTCAGGGGCAAGGAAATCCTCATCAAATACGGCGGCGCGGCCATGGGCAATGAAGAGATCCGCGAAAATGTGCTTCATGACCTGGTGTTCATGAATTATGTGGGCATCAAGCCCATTCTGATTCACGGCGGCGGGCCGAATATCACGGAGCGTCTTAAAAAAGAGGGGATTCAATCCCGATTTGTGGACGGCCTCCGCGTGACGGACAAAAAGACCATTGATATTGTGGTGGGCACATTGGCTGAGCTCAACAAAAGTATTGTCCATGACATCAATCAGCTCGGCGCCCGCGCCATTGGATTGAGCGGCCATGACAACGAAATCCTGAACGTGGTCAAGATGAAAGCCAGTGAGGACATCGGTTTTGTGGGCGAGGTGACTTCAGTGAACATTCTTCCCCTGAAGGAGCTTACGGAATTCAACATCATTCCCGTGATTTATCCGGTGGGCATTGACCAGAAGGGGGAAACCTACAATGTCAACGCCGACGAAGCGGCGGCCAAGATTGCCGCAGCCATGCAGGTCCAGAAGGTGATTGTGTTGACCAACGTTCAAGGCATCATGAGGGACCCCGAAGATCCGCATTCCCTGATTTCCTCGCTTCATGTGGATGAAGTCGAAGCCCTGATCAAAAGCAAAGTGATTACGGGCGGAATGATTCCCAAAGTCAAGGCCTGCATCACGGCCCTGCAGGGGCAGGTAAAAAAGGCCCACATTATTGACGGCCGCATCAAACATTCCCTCCTGCTCGAGATTTTCACGGATCAGGGAATCGGCACCGAATTCGTTCAGTAAAAACCGGAAGCCATTTAAAAATCCAATGAATACAAAAGAAGTTCAAAATCTTTACGGCGATTATATTCTCCCGACCTACCGGCAGATGCCGGTTTGCCTGGTCAAGGGCAAGGGCTCCAAGGTGTGGGATCTCGCGGGCAGGGAATACCTTGACTTTTTTCCGGGCTGGGCGGTATCAGGACTTGGGCACTGCCATCCGATGGTGGTAAGCGCGATCAAAGAGCAGGCGCAAAAAATGCTGCATATTTCCAATAATTTTTTGAATCTCAAGCAAGCGCGGCTGGCTGAGGAAATTGTAAAGAACAGTTTCCCAGGCAAGGTTTTTTTCGCGAACAGCGGGGCGGAAGTGGTGGAGGCCGCGATCAAGTTTGCGCGCAAATTCGGCTCCGCAACAGGCCGTTACGAAATCATCAGCATGGAAGGCTCCTTTCACGGAAGGACGCTTGCGGCCGTTGCAGCCACGGGCCAGATCAAGTACCAGCAGGGCTATGAGCCCATGCCTGCTGGCTTTTCGCATGTGGCGCTCAACGATTTTGAGGCGCTCAAGGCCCGCGTGACTTCCAAAACCGTGGCCGTGATTCTGGAATTGATTCAAGGCGAGGGCGGCGTGAATGTGGCGGAGGAGCAGTACGTGAAAAACTTGCGCAAACTCTGTGATGAAAAAAATATACTCCTGATCGTGGATGAGGTCCAGACCGGCATGGGCCGCACGGGAAAGTTTTTCGCCTTTCAGCATTACGGCATTGAGCCGGATCTTATGACCTTGGCCAAGTCTCTCGGAAGCGGCGTGCCCATAGGCGCGCTGGTGGCCAACAACAAAGTCGCAGGCGAAGTTTTTACGCCCGGCAGCCACGCCTCAACCTACGGCGGCAATCCTCTGGTATGCGCAGCTGCCTTGGCAGTTTTTAAGACCATTCGCAAGGAAGGGCTCCTTAAAAATACAGAGGTTATGGGTAGGTACCTTTATGAAAAAGTGTGCGAGCTTAAGAAAAAATATTCCGTGATCAAAGAAATTCGCGGAAAGAATCTCATGCTGGGCGTAGAGCTTGCGGTAGCCGGCGCGCCGGTGGTGGACAAGGCCAGGGAACTCGGGCTTTTAATCAATTGCACGCAGGACAAGGTGCTCCGGCTCATGCCCGCGCTCACCGTGACCAAGCGGATGATTGACAAAGCTATGAAAATTCTGGACCGCAGCTTTAGCGAGGTGCAGCCGTCATGAAACATTTGATTTCGATCAATGATCTTTCGCGCGAGGAAGTGGAATTTATTTTCACGCTCACTTGCCGCTTGAAACAAAATCCCGATGTTTATGCGGACAAACTCAAAGGCCGCACGCTCGGGCTTATTTTTGAGAAACCATCGACCCGCACCTGGGCCTCGTTTCATGCCGGCATGACCGAGTTGGGAGGGGATGCGCTTTATTTCGGTCCGCAGGATATTGCCATGGGCCAGCGGGAGGAAGTGCGTGATATTGGCCGGGTGCTTTCAAGCTATCTTTCGGGGTTTGTGCTCAGGACTTTTTCGCATAAGACCATCAAGGAATTTGCCCGCTATTCCGCCAAGCCGGTGATCAACGGGCTGAGCGATTATTCGCATCCCTGCCAGGCGCTGACCGACCTTTACACAATTCTGGAAAAGTTCGGTAGGGAGAATGCCCGCAAGCTTAAGATGGCCTATGTGGGCGACGCCAATAACGTGCTCAACTCGCTTCTTTTTCTCTTTGCGAAAATGGGGCTTACCCTTTATTATGCTACCCCCCGGCACTTCAGCCCACGGCCCGCGATTCTCAAGCTGGTCAAAGGGATTGCGAAACGCACGGGAGCGCGGATCTCCGGGTCCCATAACGCAAAACAGGCCGCGAAGGGCGCGCATGTTATTTACACGGATGTGTGGGTCAGCATGGGTGAAGAGGCCATGGCTGAGGAGAAGAAAAAGTTTTTTAAGCCGTTTCAGGTGAATCAAAAGCTTCTCAAGCAGGCGTCGCCTGAAGTTCAGGTGATGCATTGTTTGCCGGCGCATCGCGGGGAGGAAATTACGGATCAAGTGATGGAGGGTAGGCATTCGCTCGTTTTTCAGCAGGCCGCGAACCGCCTGCCGGTTCAAAAAGCAATTTTACTGTACCTTTTGGCAAATATAGGCGGCCATCTACAAAAATAAGATCTGGAGGAAGAATGGAAAAGGTTGTTCTAGCGTATTCGGGAGGATTGGACACGTCGTGCTGTGTGAGATGGATTCAGGAAAAATACGGCCTGGACGTCGTGTGCTTTTCTGCTTTCATCGGCGAGGTCTCGGACAAGGAGGCGCTCAGGAAAAGGGCGCGGGCCGCGGGCGCATCCCGGATTTATATCGAGGATTTGAAAGAGGAGTTTGCCAGTGATTTTATTCTGCCCGCGCTTTGGGCTCACGCAAGATACGAGGGTAAATACACCCTTGCTACCTCGCTCGGCAGGCCTTTAATTGCCAAGCATTTGGTGAAAATCGCCCAAAAGGAAAAGGCGCATTATGTGGCGCATGGCTGTTCGGGAAAAGGGAATGACCAGGTCAGGATTGAGGTGGGCGTCAACACGCTGGATCCCTCGCTCAAGATTATCTCGCCGCTCAAGGAATGGGATTTTAAATCGCGCGAGGAAGAGATTGAATACGCAGCTGCCGAGAAAATTCCCATTACCGTGACCAAGAAAAGCCCCTACTCTATTGACAAAAATATCTGGGGCGTGGCCATTGAAGCCGGGATTCTCGAGGACCCCTGGGTGGAGCCGCCCGAAGACGCTTATTTATTTACCAAGGGCTGGCGCAAGACCAAAAGAAGCCGGGTCCTTACCGTGGATTTTGAAAAGGGCGTGCCTGTGAAGTTGAACGGCAAGCGTATGGGGCTGGTGGATTTGATCGAAAAGCTCAATCTGATTGCCGGCAAATTCGGCGTGGGCCGTGTGGACATGATTGAAAACCGCGTGGTGGGCATCAAGTCCCGCGAGGTGTATGAAGCTCCCGCAGCAGAGATCCTGATGCGCGCGCATGAGGAGCTTGAGTCCATGATCCTTGACCGCGAATTTTTGCATTATAAACGGGCCCTGTCAGATAAATACGCGGACCTGGTTTATTACGGGCTGTGGTTCACGCCGCTCAAGGACGCGCTCGATAATTTTTTCAGAACGCATCAGCGCCTTATCACAGGGACTGTGCGTTTCAAGCTCGAATCCGGCAAGGCCGTGATCACGGGCCGCAAATCGCCCAATTCTATTTATTCCGCGGCGCTCGCGACTTATTCGGCCAAGGACGCATTTGACCACAAGGCCGCCAATGGCTTCATTAAATTGTGGGGCCTGCCCTACGTGCGGCACGGCGAAGCAGCACCTGCCAAAGGCAAGGTGAAGGATTGACATGGCAAAAAAACTTTGGGGCGGAAGATTCAAGGACGAGCTGGCGGACGACGCGAAGGATTACTCCTATTCGCTTCACGTGGACTGGCAGCTTTTTCCTTACGATATTAAAGTGAGCAAGGCGCACGCGCAAATGCTCGCCAAGAGCGGTCTCATCACGGCTGCGGAAGCCAAAAAGATCGTGAAGGGGCTGGATTCCGTATTGAAAGAATACGGTCATCGCGCGTTTTGTGAGCTTCTTTCGGAATTTGAGGATGTGCACACGCTGATTCAGAACGTGCTTGAGAAAAGAATCGGCTCGGCCGCGAAAAAACTTCACACCGGGCGTTCGCGAAATGATCTTGTGATCACCTCGGTTAAAATTTATGTGCGGGAAAAACTGGATCTTTTGCGTGAAGCCGTCAATGCATTGCAAAAATCGCTCACGCATCTTGCGGAAAAGTTCGGCGAAGTCGCCATTCCCGGGTACACGCATCTTCAGCGCGCGCAAACTGTGCTTTTGGCGCATCACCTTCTGGCTTATGTGGAAATGCTGGAAAGGGATAAGCAGCGTTTTGAGCGCACACTTCTTTCGCTCGATGAATGCCCGCTAGGCTCCGCGGCCCTGGCCGGAAGCTCGCTTCCCCTTGACCGCGTCTACACGGCCAAGCTTCTCGGATTTTCAAAAGTAAGCGCGAATTCCGTGGATTCCGTGAGCGACCGGGATTTTATTCTCGAAACGCTTTCCGGTATCGCCATTCTTTTTGTGCATCTTTCTCGCCTAAGCGAGGATTTGATTCTCTGGAACTCAAGCGAATTTGGTTTTGTTTCGTTTCCCGACAACTACGCCACGGGATCGAGCCTGATGCCGCATAAGAAAAATCCCGACATGCTGGAACTTACGCGCGGAAAAGCGGGTGCCGCGATCGGAAATCTGGTCACTCTGCTCACGGTCATGAAAGGGCTTCCTCTGGCTTATAACCGTGACATGCAGGAAGATAAAAAGCCGCTTTTTGAGTCCGTGTCCATGGCCTTGAAGGCGCTCGGCGTGCTTTCCAATCTGGCGGCTGAAGTGGAAGTCAATAGCGACCGCTGTTTCGAGGCCACGCGGGACAGCCTGCTTTATGCCACGGATCTTTTGGATTATCTTATCCTCAAAGGGATTGCCTTCCAGGACGCGCATGAGCTGGTGGGAAAAATGGTCCAGCATTCGCTGGCCATCGAAAGGCCGCTTAAAGAACTGTCTTTCAGCGAGCTCAAACAGTTTTCGCGCGTGATTGAAAAAGACATTTACCAGGTCTTCAATCCCCAGAAAAGCCTGGCCGGGAAAAAGACCGTCGGCTCCACGAATCCCAAGCTGGTTGCCGAACAAATCAAAGCCTGGAAAAAACGTACGGAAAACTTCCGTAAATTAATTAAATAATCAGGCGGGTGGCAGGGGGACAAGGCTCTCAGCCGCGCGCAGCGCAAGCGAGCACGGATGGGATGGCCCCCTGCCAGGACCCGCCAGATTGAAAGGATATTTAACTTGCACGACTTTATTTACCGGAACGGTGAGCTTTACTGTGAACAGGTGCGCGTCCGCGACATCGTGAGCGCCGCCGGCACGCCTTTTTACCTGTACAGCTACAAAACCATCACCGAGCATTACGAAAAGCTCGCGCGCGCTTTCCGGCCGGTTGACCCGCTGATTTGTTTTTCCATGAAAGCTAATTCCAACCTGGCCTTTATCCGGGCGCTGGTCAAAAAAGGCTCCGGCCTGGACATTGTCTCGGGCGGCGAACTTTTCCGCGCGCTCAAAGTCGGGTGCCCGGCCAAAAAAATCGTTTACGCGGGCGTGGGTAAGAGTGAAGAGGAAATTTCACGGGCCATTGACGCGGGGATTCTTCTTTTCAATGTGGAATCCATTCCGGAGATTGAGACTATCGACACGATTGCCCGGCGCAAAAAGAAAATCGTGGATATTTCGTTGCGATTAAATCCGGACGTGGATCCCAAGACGCATCATTACATCACCACGGGCAAAAAAGAGTCGAAATTCGGCATTGACCTGGACCGGGCGTTTGAAATTTACACCGGGCGGGAGGATTTCCCGAATCTCAAGATAGCGGGCGCGCATGTGCATATTGGCTCCCAAATCACAAGCGGAGACCCTTTTGTGAAGGCCTTCAAAAAGGTGCTGGATTTTCTGGATAAGGTGGAAGCGAAGGGGAGCCATATCCGGTATCTGAATTTGGGCGGCGGTCTTGCGGCCATTTATAAAGAGGAAAAGCCCCAGACCGCGGACCAGTATGCGCGCCGGATTCTTCCTTTGCTTAAAAAGTTTCAGGGTAAACGGAAAGGAAAAGTACAAATTATTTTTGAGCCGGGCCGGTTTATTGCCGCGAACAGCGGTATTTTTATCACGCGCGTGATTTATGTAAAAAAAACGCGCGCCAAAAATTTTGTGATTGTAGACGGAGCCATGAATGACCTGATCCGGCCGTCGCTTTATGACGCTTACCATGACGTTCGGCCAGTAGTCGAGACCAAGGCCAAGGAAAAAGTCCATTCCGACGTGGTCGGGCCGGTTTGCGAGAGCGGGGATTTCCTGGCCAAGGACCGCGCGTTTCCGCCGCTCGCCAAAGGCGACCTGCTTGCCGTGATGACCGCGGGCGCTTACGGATTCACCATGTCGAGCCAGTACAATTCCCGGCCGCGTGTGCCGGAAATCATGGTAAGAGGCAATAAGTTTACGATTGTGCGGCAGCGGGAAACCTACGAGGATTTGATCCGCGGGGAAAAAGTGCCGTCGATGGTGGGATGACATGAAAAAGCCGCTTTCTTTTTATAAAATGGAGGCCTCGGGCAATGACTTTGTGGTCATTGACAACCGGCGTAAAGCCGTGCGCGAGGCCAAAAAATTTGCAGTCGAAATCTGCGAGCGCCACCGGGGCGTGGGCGCGGACGGCGTTCTTTTAATTGAATCGTCGCGCAAGGCGGATTTTAAGATGCGCATCCTGAACGCGGACGGCTCCGAGGCGGAGATGTGCGGCAACGGCTCGCGCTGCGTGGCGCTTTATGCGCGTCAGGTGATGAAACTGCCGGCCAAATTTCTCATGGAAACACTGGCCGGGCTGATCGGCGCGGATGTGAAGCAATCTCTCATCCGGGTCAAACTGAGCCATCCTAAAGAGTTCAAGCCGAAGGCTTCGCTCGATGCCGACGGATCGGCCTGGCAATATTATTTTGTGAATACCGGCGTTCCTCACGTGGTTATTTTTGTGGAGGACATCGCCAATTTTCCCGTCAAGGTCATCGGCGAAAAAATCCGGTTTCACGAAATTTTCAAGCCGGCCGGAACCAATGTGAATTTTGTCCAGGTCACGGGGCGAGATTCTGTTTCAGTGCGCACTTATGAGCGGGGCGTGGGCGAGACCCAGGCCTGCGGCACGGGCGTCACGGCCTCGGCCCTGATCAGCGCGGTATCGGGCCGCTGCCAGCCTCCGGTCAAGGTCAAGACCCTGGGCGGTGAAATTCTGACCGTTGATTTTAAGCTTGATTCTTCCGGGGTCCGGGATGTATATCTGGAGGGGAAAGCCAACTTTATCTATAAGGGGACATTGAGCCATGATTAAATTTGAAGGATCCATGGTGGCGTTGGTAACGCCGTTCAAGGCGGGCAAGGTGGATGAGGCGCAATTCCGCAAGCTCATTGATTTTCAAATCGAGCAGGGCACGGATGTGATTGTGCCGTGCGGGACCACGGGCGAATCCGCCACCTTGAGCCATGACGAGCACCGCCGGCTGATGGCCGTTGCCGTGGAACATGTGGACGGACGGGTGCCGGTAGTGGTCGGCGCCGGCTCCAATTGCACGGAAGAAGGGCTGGGCCTTATTCAGCACGCCAAAAAAGTGGGCGCGGACGGCGTTTTGGTCGTGAATCCCTATTACAACAAGCCCACGCAGGAAGGCCTTTACCGGCACTACGAGTATTTGGCGAAAAAAGTCGACATCCCTTTTGTGGTTTACAATATTCCAGGCCGTACCGGCATCAACATGGCGCCTGAGACCGTGGCGCGGCTCAGAAAAAATGTTCCCAATATCCTGGCTATCAAGGAGGCGAGCGGCAGTCTGGATCAGGTGAGCCAGATTCTCGCGACCTCGGACATCACCGTGCTTTCCGGCGACGACTCGCTCACGCTTCCCATGATGGCCGTGGGCGCCAAGGGCGTTATCTCGGCCGCGGCCAATGTGATTCCGAAACAGATGTCGGACCTCACGCACGCAGTTTTGAGCGGCAATTTCGACCGGGCGCAGAGAATCCATCTGGATATTTTTCAGCTTCTCAAGCTTCTTTTTATCGAGACCAATCCGATTCCGGTCAAGACCGCGCTCGCGATGATGGGGCTGATTAAAGAAGAATTCCGCCTGCCGCTTTGCGAAATGTCGGCGGACAACAAGGAAAAACTCCGCGCCATGCTTTTGCGCATGGGCATTATTGAAAAAAAACTCAAGGTGAAAGCTCGATGATTAAATTAATTGTGGCGGGCGCTTGCGGCAAGATGGGATCGCAGATTCTGTCGCTTGCGGCCAAAGACAAAAACTTCCAGATTGCCGGCGCTTTCGAATCCAAGGGCCATGCGCGCATTGGAAAATCCCTGGGCGAAATCCTCGGTATCGAAGGCCTGAACGTGCCGGTCACGGCCGGAGTCGAGAGCGCAATCAAAAACGGCGATGTGCTGATTGATTTTACGCACCGCGACGTCACGCCGGACCATGTGCGCGCCTGCCAGCAGGCTGGCAAAGCCATGGTGATAGGCACCACCGGCCTTTCGGATGAAACTTTGAAAGCCATCAAGCAGGCCTCTCAAAAAATTGCCATTGTCCAGTCTCCCAACATGAGCGCGGGCGTGAATCTTCTGTTTAAGCTCACCGAGCTTGTCGCTGAAAAACTTTCCGACGAATACGACATCGAAATCGTGGAGTCCCATCACCGCCACAAAAAAGACGCGCCGAGCGGCACCGCGCTTGAGCTGGCGCGTTCAGCCGCCCGGGGAAGAAAAGTGGATATTGCCCGCCAGGCCGTTTACGGGCGCGAAGGCCTGACCGGAGAAAGGCCCAAAGGCGCCATCGGGATTCATGCCGTGCGCGGCGGCGACGTGGTCGGCGACCACACCGTCTCCTTCATGGCCGAAGGCGAACGCATCGAGCTCACTCACAAGGCCTCCAGCCGCGAAGCCTTTGCCAAAGGCGCCCTCCTTGCCGCCCGATTCGTGGCCGGCAAAAAGACTGGCCTCTACACCATGCACGACGTGCTGGGGCTGTAGGGCTTTGTACCATTTCAGCGGTAGCAGGTTCAAGTTAACGTGGCACTTTGGCGAAGCAGCCCTTTAGGGTTGGGCATGGGGCAGATTTTTTAAAAGAAAATAATTCGATGCGCTTTGAAGGAATATTTATAAATGATCGCAACGAAAAAATAAATTGGCGTTTCGATGCGCCATCGGAACAGTTTTTGTGTGAATATTTGAAAAAGCTGGGTTGGAAAATTTTTGAGTTAGGCAAATATGATTCTCGATTGATATATCCAACGGCTTCTTCTCCGAGAAGCCAGATGCATGACAATTTATCTGCTAAGCAAAAGCAGTCTGTTGAAGAAAAACAGCCTGCTCAAGAATTTATCTGTTGGGAATGTGGTTTAATGAAAGGTGTTAATGCTAACCGTCTTTGTAGCATATGTGAATCAAAGCGAATTGCTAAAGAGGCGCGTAAAAAATTACGGAAGAAAATTAATGATACTGTACCGATAGACTATTCATTCGGAAAAATTGTTGGAGGAACGGAAAAAGAAGCAGATCTGGACTCCGAAAGATTGCGTTTGAAGCACAAAAGAAGGATTGATAATAGTGGTGCCGCATAAATTTGTTCGTTAACCGTTAACCGGACGGCGTCCGGCGGGGAGGGGTAATACCATAGCGGTATTGATGAGTGAGCATTCCCATGATAATGCTTCTCTTGATTTTGCTGCTCGCGGTCGGAGCGGCGATTCTTGTTTTTAAAAAAGTCAATAATTTGGGGCTGCGCTGTTTTTTGATGTTTATTTTCCTTTCCGTTGCCGCCGGGATATTGTGGATTTTCTGGATAGCTGTTCGATCCGGAGAGATGTAAGTTTTAAAACGCATATTGTCCCGCACACGCGACATTCCCACTGATTTTCCCTTCTATTGCCTTGAGTTTGGGGCTTCCTGCGGCATAATGAAGGTCGATTAAGGCTCCTATTCAAAATATACATTCTGGTGTATACTTTAACCGGAGGTGGCTTATGACCCATACGATTACCTTGAAAGAATTGAGGCCGGATTTGCCCAGGGTTGTGGATCAAATTGATAAGAAATGGGAGCGGTATATTGTGACGAAGCACGGGAAACCTTCCGTTGTGATGCTTAGCATTGAAGATTACGAGTCTTTGATGGAAACTCTTGATATTCTTGCCGATCCCAAGGCGGTCCAAGGATTGAGGCGCGGCGAAGAAGATTTGAGGAAGGGAAGAACCCGCAGTTGGAAAGAAATTAAAGCGCGACTTGGAAAACTATAAACTCGAATTAACCCGCCAGGCGGAATCCGTTCTCGAACATCTGGCCCGCCTCGAACCTGAACTCTACCGCCGCATGGCGCAAGTTTTGGATGATCTCGAGCACGATCCCTTCCAGGGTAAACCCCTCAAAGGGCAACTCAAAGGCCGCTATTCTTACCGCGTGGGTACTTACCGGATCATTTATAAAGTTTTCCGGCATCAATTGCTGGTGGTGGTCATTGACATAGGCCACCGCCGTGACATTTATAGGTAATTTTTTTAGATCCTGATTCTCGCCAATTTGGTAATATAAGACCGAAGGTAAAATAAAGGAGAAAAGTCATGGCTAAATCAATTCCGGAAGGATATCACGCAATCACGCCGAGTCTTACGTTCAAAGATTCACAAAAGGGAATCGAGTTTTACAAAAAAGCTTTCGGCGCAAAAGTTCTGGATGCGCTTGCCAGCCCAACCGGGCATGGCCTCATGCACGCCACGATTCAGATCGGTAATTCGATCGTGATGATGGGCGACGAGATGCCGAATTGCAAGAGCGCTGAGACGCTCGGCAGCTCGCCGATCAGCCTCTATGTTTACGTGTCTAATGCGGACGCGGCGTTCAAGCAGGCCGTCGAAGTCGGGGGAACGGAAGTGATGCCGGTGGCCGACATGTTCTGGGGAGACCGCGCGGGATCGATCAGAGACCCGTTCGGCTATTCGTGGATGATCGCCACACACAAGCAAGACCTGACCCAGGAGCAGATCTGCAAAGGCGCCGAGGCCTTTTTCGCTCAAATAGCGAAGAAATAATGCAAGAGAGAATAATCCTACGACCAAATTCCTTCCACTGTAATTTCCACTCCGCTTTGCCATATTCTGTCTATTTTTGATTAAATTTGATTAATTAAAAATTAGTATTTATCCCCTTCTAAAACAATATCTTATGTGTTATATTTATTACTTAATAAATATAGTAAAAAAACTATGTCAATTAGCAACCTTACCTCCCACAGAATGAAGTTTCCATTACGCGTGGTGGCTGCCACGACTTTGTTTTTCTTCCTCAGTCAAAACCTCGGTTTATCTGCTCCTGAAATCATTCAAATCATGAAACCCGGCAAAGAGTTTATTCGTCCTGGAATCAATATCGAAATTCCTTCGGCCCTGGGCGAGATCGAATCGATCCATGAAGCTCCGGAAAGCGCGAGTTTGATTGTGCATATCCAGGATGCACATGGAAATTACGAAGCCCAGAAACATACCGCAGCCATTATCAAATACCTGGTTGAAAAGCATCAGTTCAAACTTCTTTTCACGGAAGGCGCGAATGAAAAGCTGAATCCCGATCTTTTTCATTTTTTTGAAGATACATCCTTGAATCTCAAAGTGGCCAACACCTTGATGCGGCACGGAGAATTCACCGGGCCTGAAATGTTTTTACTGGCCACGAATGAGAATAAAGCGCGCCCGATCGGCGCGGTGGAAGGTTACGGGATTGAGAAAACCGAGCTTTACAGCCGGGATCTCACCCTTTTCCGGAAAATAATCCGATTTGAAAGCAAGAAGACCTCGCGTGATTTTTTTGAAAATCTCAAGGCTTCCGTCAATGTTCTTGAAAGCCGCCTTTTCTCAAAAGAGCTTCGCGATTTTGTCAAGGAATGGAAAAGCAAAGAAGAGAAGGCGTATCTCCTCCGCTACATCGATATTTTATACAAGCAAGCTCAATCGAATCTTTCTCTCGATCTGAAAGACCCCCGAACCCAGGATCAATATCCCGCTCTTCTGCGGGTGCTCAAATTAAAAGACCTGGAAGGAAAGCTTGATGAAGACAAGATCAAGGAAGAGAAAGAAACCATTCTTAAACTCCTCAAAGGCAGAATCGATGATTCCCTCTACCAAGGGCTTTTAAAGCTTGAAGGAAAGCCCAACGACAAATCCGGCCTCAATCCAAGGTTTCTACTTGAGAAACTATTTGCAGATACGCATAAGTTTGGTTTCAGTTTCAAGAGCTACCCCCATTTTTCTTTCTATGCAACCTATTTGATTTTCCAAAACGAAATCGAATCCAAGGAACTGTTCCGGGAAGTGGATCGGCTGACGGAGAAAATTTTCAGAGTCCTTGTTAAAACCGAAGAAGAGCGTCAGCTTCTCGAACTTATCAAAGATATTTCGCTTTTGGAAAAACTTTTCCGGCTTGAACTTTCGAGAACGGAATACCGCAGGCTTCTTAAACGGAAATCCGCAATCCAACCCTCAGTGATTGCAAAGCGTATCGAGGCCTTGAAGCAAAGGAAGACATCAGGGCTTGATGGAGAATGGGACAAACGCTTTGAACAGGCCCTTGAATTCTACCGTCTCGCCCAAGAGAGAGAGAGCTATTTCCTCGACAAGACCTTTGAGATCATGAAAGCGAAGAATCAAACCCGAGCCATTTTGGTCACAGGAGGATTCCATACCGAGGGGCTTAAGAAGCGAATGAAAGAGAAAGGTCTGGCCTATGTTCAAGTAAGCCCAAGGATGAATGGATCAGAAAATAGCCGAGACACTTACTTCCGTGCCATGCTAGGGCAAAATAGAAAAATCGAAAAATCCCAAATCATGCTTGCAGCTCATTTGATTTCTCAACAGGCGCAGCTGGGTCTTCTCAATGAAAATAGCCAAACGGCACGCAAGTACCTGGAGCTCAGAAATCAATTTTTGGCCGCCGCGCTGCTGGCCTACGCGCATAACCAGATGCAATTGTCTCGCATCTCAAGAAAGAGACCCGAGCTTGCTCCTCACCTCCGTCCGGAAATTTCTAGTCAAGGTACCATTTCCGGCGGTGCCGGGTTGGGCAAGAAACAGGTGATTCGACCTGGCACTTCAGCGAAGCAGCCCTTTAGGGTTGGAAATGGTACTGCTATTGCTGCGAGTTTAGGGAGTGTGGATTTGAAGGAACTCGAGAAGATATTGGAAGAGTTGCACTCACGGGTTCAAAAAGGAGACATTGGGCTCGGCGAGTTTGATGCGGAGGTTAAAAAATTCAAAGAAAGAACCAGCGCGCGATTTTTAACCATCACTCTGACGGCCACTGGCCAAAAAGTCAGGGATTTTCTGGAACAATTGAGAAAAACTCTGGCGCAGAAACGAATCGGCCGCAATTCTAGTCTCGCTCCTCAAAATCCGGAAGAAGAGAAAGCCTTATCCCTTTTGACCGGTGATCAGGTTGCCTTTCAATTTTCTGAAGCTAACGATACTTCTATCATAGTCCGGAACCTTCATGGAACCATCCTTCCCTACGGCCTCGTATTCAATGCGGCACTCCTCAATATCCTAAACAGTCTCTGGAAGAACCCATCCAGTGTGCTTCTGGCCTATTTGCCTGGCGCAAAGGAAGAGGAAGCGTGGCAGTGGCCTAAAACGGATTACTTTCGATCCTTTCTCCGGATGAAGGCAAAGGACCTGATAAAGGGTTATCGAGGAAATCCGGACGAGGGAGTTATCGGTCTTGTTCTGGCAAACAGTCAACGTGAACGTGCTTTATTGGATTCGCGCAGGACCGGGATAGGCACTTATACCTTTATTATCCCGGTGTCTGTGTTTCAAGAAATAAGAGGCACGTTAGAAGAGAATCCTTTGCTCGTCGTCAAGGCAGTCAAGTGGCATTTTGAAGACAATCCTTCCATCCAAGTCGCATCCGTTATGCGATATCTTTCTAAAGAGCGAGCGCAAGCCCACATCCCTGGCTTGCAGGAACCCGACACACCCATCCCTGCGATTCTATCGGGAGACGGAGTCAATAAGGGGCTGGATCCCGTTATTCAAGATGATGAGACGGCTCGAAAAATGCGTTCTGCTTTGGAAGAATTCATAGGGGCGAGTCTGGGCAAGGAGGAAGAAGAAAAATTCCCACGGGAGAGTCCTTTGCCCCTGCGGCTGGCGCGAATTCCCGCGGGAATTCTTTTGAGCGGGATCGAATCCTTTGCGGATATTTTGACCCGCTGGTCCGGCGGGAAGAGGGAGGGTGGTCTTAAAACCGCTTTCTTGATCGGAATGGCCGTGAGTGTCGGAATCGCGGGCAGTCTTTTCGGGAAATGGCTTCAGGATATTTCCAGCGTGGCCTTTTCAACGCCGCTTCTTTTTGCGCAGCTTGGTATTTATCTGTTTGCCAGAGCGGTCATGAGCTTGATTTCGGGCTACATGGCTCATCGGGCGGGTGGAAAAAACATTGGCGGCGAGACCATTGTGAATTTCGCTCTGACGCGTTTCCTAACAGGCATCCTCTTTTTCTTTATCAAATTAAGCCAGTTTCAGGCTATTACGAGTGTGATGCCATGGCCGATGAGCGTTGCTTATATGATTCTTTTGGATCACGTCATTCAGTATTTTATGGACCGGCTCGAGTTTCGCGTTCGCCGGTTGGTTTACGAAAAAGGGGAAGCAGAATTCCGGCAAGAGTCGAGGGAGAAATTCTGGTCCGTTCTGCGCGTTCATTCAGCCATCTGGTCTCTGCTCAACCTTTTCATTTATTCCGTGGATCCCAAATATGCCCTTCTGGTTCCGATCCTGAGCACCTTTGGAAGTTTTCTGGTGGGGACGGTACGCGCCTATCTTCTCGATGTTTGGAAACTGGGCGAGACCTCTATTTCGGAACGTCCGCTGCGGCGTTATGGAATTCTTGCTGGAGGCATCTTCTCGGCAGCGCTTTCCCTCGCCACATTCCTTGGAGGCAGTCTCTATCATTGGCGTGGAGGGAATGAAGCCCTGCTTCCTTATCTATTCATTCCATCTGTCCTGGCTTTTTCCGCAGCGCTGGGCTTGTATGAGATCTGGCAAAGTACGCAGGATCGAAAAACCCGCGCTGCCCGACCACCGGTCGTTTCGCCAAATTCTCGCCGGCTGGCAAAAATTGCTGAAAACCACCTCGAAGCGGTGCTTGTCCGGCCCACCGAATGGACGGATTGGCCGCTAGTCAAGATTCAAGTGGCCTCTGGCGATCCAGCGGAAAAGAAGCTGGCTCTCGATGCCCTGGCGGATATCGGAAGAGATTACGGTTCGAATTTCAAGTTGGTGGATCAGGAGCGGAAAAAAGAGCCGTGGACTCAGGGCGAATGGATTGTCGTGCGCGATATGGAACTTGCCGCCTTCCTTGCCTATCAAGACAGCTATCGCTGGCCCAAAGCCGCCGCAGCCTCCTCGCTTGGCCGGAACTTGGCTGAATTTGTCCAGCCGGACAAATTGGGTACGACAACCCCAGGGCATGCCCAACCTCAAGGGGGCGACAATCCCCTTCGCTTCACTCTGGGGACGGCTGAAAACCACCGAGGTGCGAGCTTGGGGGAGAATCAGAAAAGCAAGATGAAAGTGAAAAACTGGGATCAGATTGTGGAGAAAATCGACGAATGGGATCGAGAGGGCATTGAAATTAAGCGTGTTGAAATTCTAGGCGGGAGAGAAAAAGGGGAAGAGGGGGAAGAAAGCTGGCGCTCAGGGAATGAAGTTATTGATCTTTCCCCCTTGGGCAATGACCCGGCATCTATCGATTTTCGTATCAGCCCTGGGAGCCGCATTAGGGAAATATTGGAAGGCACAATCGACCTCGAATTTTCCTTTGAGATTTGGGTGGAACAAAAGCAGGAAGGTGCCGTGCTTTTCTTTTCTCCCGTCCCGAGCGAAAGCGAGGGGGCGAGTTTGGGCAGCGAATCCTCGAACCGCCTCAATCGGTTCTTGCGGCGTCTTGAAAGATACCAAGTGGCGATCCAATATGGCGTCATCACTCCGCTTGGCTGGGGCATTATAGGGATATTATCTCTATTAGCTTCGCGAAATGTCCTTCCCCTCTTTATGCCGGGTCTTGTATTGACCGCTGTAGGATTGACGGCCGCCTCCTTTTGGTTCACACGCATTTTTTTCGCGCCAGTACGGAAAAAGGGAAGCATTTTCATAAGAATGTTTCAAACGCTTCGATGGATGAATATTACCCTGGGAACCGGATTGCTCGCAATCATGGTTATGAATCTGACTCCCGTTTCTTGGCCGAAATTGATTTATCTTTCTTCCCATCACGGGTTCCCATGGATCATGAGTTTTCTCGCGTTGTTTAATTTCATCCATGAACTCGTTTACAAAATCAAGAATGCCAAATCAGCTAAAAGAATCAAAGAGAACGAAGAACCGCCGCCCCCGGATTCTCTTATTCGAAACATTCAAGCTTGGTGGAACGGACAAAAAACCAATTGGCTTGAGCCGTTAAGAGGAGCGATGGGAAGAGAGCTTGTTCCTCCGAAACCACCTTCCGCCCCGTCCCATGAGGGTGGCCAAGGAGCGAGCCTGGGGGCGGTGCATGAAAGGGAGACATTGTCAAGTTCTCAAGTTTATGGAGCCGAGGCCTTCCGCCGTGCAATCTCATTTCCCGATGCTGATTATTGGGACGACTTTGAGACGGGGCCGTTGCTTTCTGCTGAAACCAGGAGGCGCTTGAAAGAAGCAGTCGGACTTCTTTTGCCTTCCCAAGGCCGCATCCTGGATGTCATGAGCGGATGGGAGTCAGTGTTTGAAAAGAAGGAAGGGCGGACTGTGGAGGGTTTGGGTGTTAGTTCCCAGTTATTAAAAAGAAATCCTTTGTTGGATTCTTACTGGGCGCAAAACCTTAACACCGATCCCGACATCCATTCTGAACATTTCTATGACGCTGCCGTCATCTCCTTTGGTATTCCGTACCTGACTCACCCGCTTGAAGTCTTACGCTCAATTCCTCGATTGGTGAAACCGGGAAGAGATATTTTTATTATCGGTTCTACCGAGCTTTACGGGAAGGAAAAGGCTACAGCGATCTGGCTGGATCCCGAACTTTATGCCGGGCGATATGGAGTTCATGATTCGATCGATCTCGTGAAGCACTATCTGGAACAAGCGGGTGGGTTTCGCGAAGTTCAGGTTCGGAATCTCGATATGCGTGAGTTTCTCAGGTATAGCGAAGCTGTCTCATCCTTCGGAGGATTTTTTATTATTTCAGCCAAGGTTGAAGCGCAATCCTTGGGGACGGGTGAAGCAGGCCGTGGCGCTGAGGCACAGGCAACAATGCTTTTTGAAAATAAAGGCGAATTGCTTGAAGCTTTGAAAGATGTGGTTGAGTTGGATGAACATGAAAATATCCAAGAAGTTAAGGATGGGACCAAACTCAAAGAATTGGTTTGGCGGCTCTACTACAATTTCAGATATTCCGATGATTCTGAGATTAAGCGGATCACCCGGAATATCGCCCGCCAAACGGCCGCACTATTAGGCGCCAAGCCGGCCTCTTTGGCTGATATTTACCAGGCGCAGGCAGAGCAAAAAGTAAAGTTCACCATTCCTTCAATCAATCCTCTGATAACACTTCTCGATACGGCCACCGCGATCCTGACCGTCGCCAAAGAACAGAATGCCGGAGCTTTCCAAATTGAATTAACTCCCAAGCAATCAAAGCTTACGGGAACCAGTTACGATGAATTAGTGACCACCGTATCCTTTGCGGCCATTGCCGCCGGTTTTAATGCGCCGCTTTATTTTAAGCTGGATCATTTGACCATCACCGAAGCCGACGTGAAGGACGGGTTCAAAAAAGTGTTTAAAACTTTGGAGGAAGCCATTGATGCGGGCGTATACAACGTCGATATTGAAGCGGATTCGCTGGAAGAACAGGCCAATATTGCCGCGACCATTGAAGTGGGGCTTCATGCCCGTGACTATGGCCGGAAAGCCGCACCGGGCGTGGTCATCACGTTGGGCGCTGAAGTCGAGGGAATCGGAGGGGAAAACACAACGGCCGAGCAAATGGATCGTTTTATTTCCGGGATCAACGCCGGATTGGAAAAGGGAGGAGGAGGGCGTTTGAATGTGGCCACGGGCCAGAATGCAACGGCTCATGGAGGCGTATCGGATCCCGTAACTGGCAAAAGGCTGGACGTGGTGCCTTTTGATTTTCCTTTGATGAGAGAAGTTTCAGCGGTGGTGCGGAAGCATGGGGCAGCGGGTCTCGAACTGCACGGTGCTTCCACCGTTCCCGTAGGCCAATACGGAGATTTTGTGGAAAACGGTGTGGCGGAAATTCATCTGGCCACGGCATGGCTTGAGACCGTGATTGATTTTCCCCGCAAGCATCCCGACGCTTTTGAAAAACTTATCCTCGCCGATCGAGAGGCCTATGAGCAGACACGCAGCCAATTTATGGAGGCCTATAAGCAAAGCGATGCTTATAAAAAAGCGGCTGACAAGCATGAAAAGACGATCAGGGAGGCATTGAAGGCAATTAAGGATGATGACCCGCGAAGCGCTGATGCCAAAAAAGTTTTCCCCGACGATGAAGCCATTAAAGCAGAAGCCGGGAAGCGCGCGGAAAAGGATTCCGTCCGGTGGAATATTTTAAGCGCGCATAAAAAGATTTGGGATGACCTCCCCGAGACCGTGAGAGATGCCATCCGTGAAGTTTTGCGCGCTCAATTCAGCGAAGTCTTTAAATCTTTAAAAGTCCAAAACACATTGGCGTTGTCACGGGGGGCGGCTCAGCCAAGAGTGGTGGTGGCCGGCGATTTTACGGGCGCGTTCAATATTGCCTTGGGTCTAAAAACTTCCTATGGAACCGAAGCGATTGTGATCGATGATCTTTCCTTGCTGGAACAGAACAGAATTCCAGAAGGTTTTGCCGTTGTCCTTAACTCCAAGGCAGCGGCTTTTTCTGAGGATGAGGCGCGCCGCCGCAACGCCGCGATCGTCGCGGCCCTGAAGCCATCGGGTAAGGTTCCGGATATCAAAATAGATTATGCCATCCGTGCGGTGCAGCATGACCTGGCCGGCCTTTATGATCAATTCGACTATGATCTTATGTTTTTTGTCCCGGCCATGCCGAATCTCGGAACAAAAACCGAGGGAGGTACTCATTTTATCCGGCAAGATGAAAAATGGATTCCCGTGCACATGAGTGAAATGGCAAAACAATCTCCAAAGCCCATGACCACATCAAAAATCGATGAATTGATTCATTTGGAGTTCGGAATCTCTCAAGATAAAATCCTTTTGATTCCGCTGGAAGTCGTAGCCCAAGGCCCTGCGGAAATCCTCGGCTTTATAGCAGCGCATCAGCCCGTGAAAGGTACTGTCATAATTCCGGATATCGCAGGGAATGAACATCTCGATTTTGTGGCCCAAGCCGTGAAGGCGCTGGAAAAAGGCGCCAGCGGTGCTCCGCAAAAAATTCTCCGTGTCGGGGCATCCGATTTTCTGCGCGCCCTCATGGGAAAAAAGACAAATGAAATTCCGCAGGCAAAGCCATTTGCCCCGCTGGACAGGCCGGGAGCTCCCGTGGCCTTGATTGGAACGACCAACGGAGTCACAAACCAGCAAATCCAGCTTGCCAAGGAAAAACTTGGCGACCGGCTGGTGATTTTGGAATTGAATGTTGACTCGGTTATCAAGGGAGATGAGAGCTTGCGACAGGAATTTTTGAGACTCCGGGCCCTCATCCTTAAAGCTTTGGACGAGGGCCGCTCTCCGCTGGTCTTGCAAACTTCAAGAGAATTTAAAGATTTGCCGCATGAAAAATCTCTTCTGGTCTCGCGGAAGCTGGTGGAATTGATGCAAGACGATTCCATTCTTTCCAAGGTCACGGCCTTTTTTGTCTCGGGCGGCGAGACTTTCGGCATGTTGAGTGAAACTCTATCGCCCCTGGGTGTAAAAGTGGAGGGGGAATTGTCTCGACGGGTTTCCTGGGGAATTTTTTATGGAGGGCGTGCGGATGGAATCCCTGTTGTGACCAAACAAGGCGGCCACGCTCTTGATCCGGCCGTCATTTTCAAATTTTTCGAAGCGCAGCCCATCGAGGGCAAACGGAGTGCCGAGAGCATGAGTCTCTCGGCCGAAGCGCAGCCCGAAGCAAAATCTCCGGGTTCGGGACCTATCACCAAAACTTTTTCTTTTCGGGATGTGCTCCGGCAATGGGATGAGATGAAGCGCCAGCCGGATTTTATTTATGACACGGTGATTGTGGGCGGCGGTGCGGCCGGCTCCGGAGCCCTCCGGGATTTGGCCTCACGCGGCAATGCGAGCGCCGTGCTGGTGGAACGCGGAAACTTTGCCGAGGAGACCTCGAGCAAAACCGGCAAAACCATTCATCCCGGTCTCTGGTATTTAAGAATGGCCTGGCATCACCTTTTGTTGGCCTTCAAATTGCGCCGTGATCCAAAAAACAAACTCTCGTTCTTTCAAAATTTGCACGCCTTTTGGGATAATCTCCTTTTGGTCTGGGGCGGCACCCGGGAAAGGAAGCTTTTAATTAAAACGAGCCGCGGCGTGGTGCAACCGATTCCCTTTAACGCTTTGGTTTACGAAGACAGCCCGGACCGGAAGTGGCAGGTTTTTTTCGGTATTTTCCTGTACGAAATCTTTTCGTGGCTTCATGGCGGCAAATATGGAAGAACCAAGGTTTATTGGACAGCCGCGCAAGTGGCCAAAGCCCTGCCTTTCATCAACCAGGAAAAATTGCTTGGGGCGGTTCAATACTGGGATGGCAAGGCGAGTAATGATAAGACGCTTGTCGTCAAAGCCATCCGCGACGCTTATTATCGAAGCGCTTCTGAATATCCGATTCGTGCACTCGCCCACGTAGAGCTTAAGAATTATCAATGGAGGGAAGGAACGGATGGAAAGGAAGGATATTTTGAAGCAACCCTAAGAAGCCATTTTCCCAACGGACCGCCGGAAGAGATGGTGGTTAAAGCGCGTACCCTCACCAACGCGGCCGGCCCCTGGATGGATCATGTCCGTCAACGGACCGCCGCCGCCGACCAGAAAACGACCATCGAATTTGTCCGAGGCTCTCAAATTGAAGTGACCAACCGGTTCCTTGATGAGCAATTACGCCGGAATCCGGACCTGCAAGTCTCTCTCGCCCCTCTGAGTGCCAAACGCCGTTACTTTTTCCGCCCCTATTTTGACAATGGGATTTGGTATATGCGGTTCGGCAGCACCGACCGTCCGCACCAAAATCTGGCCGATATCCGGCCTACGGAAGAGGAAATCCAGGAACTCATGGATGCTTACAATCAAATTGTCGCCGATCCAAACTGGAAAATTACCCGGGACGACATTTATCTTGCTGAAGCCGCCGTGCGTCCTTTGGTGAAACCGGAAAAGGGAACCGAGGCGTTGGGAGATCTTTCGCGTTTTTTCAAGATTGACGAAAGCACACAAGGGTCAGGAAAAATTTTTCAGATGATCGGCGTGAAATTAACGGAGTTTCGATGGGCGGGCCACGAGCTTGGTGAGCACCTCAAAGCCGAACTTGAAAGAAAAGGCATCAAGACCCTCGGCTCCTCCGAAACGCATCGACTTCCCTTTCTCGAGACAGCAGGCGAAGAGCCGTTTGCCTTGAATAGTCTCGAGTATCGGCGCGAGGACCCCGAATTTTTGAAGAAAAGAATAGAACATCTGGTCCATTTTCAAATGCTCACGAACTTCAAGGATTATCTTCTCTATTATGGAGGACTGCGGGATGTTCTCACCTTTGATGAAAGGGGAAAACCCAAAATTGATGAGGAGAAAATGAGGCGCGCGCATAAAACGATGGGCGATCTTTTAAGTTGGGATGAATCAAAGCGGCAAAACGAATGGGAAGCTTTTCAGAAAACCTATCAAAGAAATATGGAAGCTGTTCCTCACGCCGCCGAGGGTGCCAGCCTTGGCGATTTGGATCCTTTGAGAAAGGAAATTCAATCGATCATTGGCGTGGAGCTTACCGACGATCAATTGAAGAAACTTCTTGCTCTCAATCCGGCTTCAGACAGTTTTCATGCTTCGCTCAATAAACTTTTCCAGGGCGGGACAAGCATTTTGACTCGGAAGCAGAAACCTTCCCTGAAAGGAAAGTGGGGCGAGCAAGTAGCAGGCGCTTTGAAGCGTTTCAAGACGCCAAAAGAAGGGCCGGTTGAAATCCAAACCACGAAGCAAAAATTTGGGCTTTATGCCCAGCAATATCACATTCGCTGGCTCGAGTTAAATCATGTTCCCGCGGATGAAATCCAGCAATATCGGGTAACAATGGAAGGTGTGATCGGAAGGTATCGGGAAATCGATGCCCCGGTACCTGGATACGAACCCTATCTGACGGAAGAAGAGATTCGGCAGCTGGTGAAGATCGTTCAAGAACAGGGATTCGGGTTCCTTTTTCAAGATGGATTGACCTATGCGCGTTCCACCCATTTAGAAGGGAATCGTGTTTCTCATCCCATCTTGGTGACTCAAAATTATGTGTTGAATCAGCAGACGGGTGTGATTCGTATGCGCCCCGAGATTATTTTGCCTGACGCTCCTTCGGATGCTCAGGCGAAGGAAGTTTATGAACGCAATCTCAATCAGGATATTTACCCATCTATGGTAATGCGTGGACCCTCGGGTCAGGAAGTTGATATCAGACAGCTGGGCTGGCCGGCTTCGCTGGTCAGGCAGTTTGAAATGAGTTTAGAATCGATTGGCCGAAGAAGTATTCCTCCCCAAGGTTCCGAATCTGCTAAAAAATATTTCCGTACTTTGTTTTTTCATGAAATTGGAGAGGCGATTTATCACGTTATTCCGGAAACCCTTCGAGCCGAAGGGCATCAAATCTTCACGACGGCAGGAACGAGACCTGCCCCAGGCATTGTTTATGTGAAAGACCAAATTAAGGGCCTAGGACAACGTCAGGTTGCTATTGAAACCGCGGCGGCGGGTGTGACGGTTCAGATGGGGAAAGCCGAAGAAGAGTTTTTTGCCGACTATTTTGCAATGGCCTTCTATCCGCAAAATGTCTACGCCTTGCAGGGTGAAACTTTCAAAGCAGCGTGGAGAGATTATTTCGCTAAAGTTAAAAGGCACTTGATTGCCAAACATCAAAGCGGGATCAACGCTTGGCAAATTGTGGATGCGGCAATCCAAGAAGAAGTGATGCGTGGTCCCGTTATCGTTGAGCCCAATGCTATTTCCCAAGCTTTGCAGCAGGGGGCAAGTTTGGGGCGAGAGAAGCCTGCCGGCGACCGAAGAGCGAGCCTGGGGATTGAGCGCGGTAAAATCCGGGTGCTTTTGCTCGGGAACGATCCCGGGCTGAGAACTTATGCGCGTACGCTCCGGGAGGCGGGCTATGATGTGCGTCGCAAAACTTTTTTTGATGAAGCCCAAGTGGAAGTCACAGAAGGATTTGTCCCGCATGTTGTGGTGGTGGACCAAAACGCGGCTCAATCTGAATACAAGCCTGCTTTATTGCAAGATATCGCGCAAAAGTCCGCTTTGGGTAAGCTGGTTGAGGTTTCGCTGGCAAATTCAAACCAGAGCGTTCAACAGTTTGACCAATTGGTTCAGGCGCAATTGCCGGAACTTTTTTCATTAGAAGAGGCAGGCTCCATTCCCACAAAATTCAATATCTCGCCGGCGATGCTGGAGACATGGCGGAAACAATCCTACCCGTTCAAAGAAATCGGTGAAGATCTTTATACCCAATTCCTTGACGGCAGCCGTCCCGCTGAAGTGACTTATGACCAAGAAATTTATTCTTTGTTATCCAAACTGCCGCCGGAATGGGGGATTCTGGATAAAGTTCAGCGTATTATCGCGGAATATCCTAAATACTGGCGGGCCGGCGATTCGGACGGCGAAGTCGGCTCCGCCCCGCAAAAGAGGACCGTTAAAATTGTATTCCCTGAACCCATTAAAATTCAGGGGGAACTTGTAGAAGAACTGGAAATCAGCGGAATCCTTTTTAAGGAAAATGAGGTTCCTCATTATTTCCGCCCAGGATCTTCGCGTGCCCACCGCCGGGGACTTGGCTTGCGATCCCTGCAGGAGCAAGTGTCAGGTGTTATTCAGGTGGAATTTGATGAGCAGGGAATCCCGTTGCTTTCACCAACGCCCTATGCACAGCTCGGAGGGCATGGCGCTGCTACGGCTCAAAGGAAATTTAACAATGCGAGGACGCATCTTCCCAAAGCGGGTTACCGGGGTCCGATTGCAGTCGGTTTTGGGCGATATTTGGAACCCAAGCTGAATATTTCCGGCAAACGGCTTGGGTTTTTTATTTCGGCCAAACGCAAAAGTGAACCCAAAAGGCTTGCTGAGAGGGTTGAGGATGTGGTGAGACTCTTTGCCGATCAAATCCTGCCCAACCTGCAAAAGCTTGACCAGCGGGGAGTGACCCCGGGGCTTGTACGAGATATTGCTGCTTTCCAGCAGGGCAGAGAATCGGAGGGAGATCCCTTCCGGCGTGTGGATATCACTCATTTTTTAACCGAGCTCCGCGATCAATTTAATTTAAGCAGTCTTTATGAAGGCTACGGCATGCTGCTTTTTGAAATCACCCGGAGGTTTTTCCCCAAAGATCCGCACATTGGTAATTTGATGGCTGATTTAACCGGGAAACGTGCCCCCACCTGGTTTGATTTGGGAGGGTACCGGTTCCGTGAGCACATGACCCCGGAGCAAGCTTTCGCCTACCGTTACAAGGTCATTAGCTATGCCATGCTGGATATTGAATCCTCTTTGGTTTCTCAACCAATGGATAAAGCAGAATCTATCCATCCACTTTTGCATGAAAAAAATCCCGGCCGGTGGGCCTATGACATGGGATTTATGGATGCCTATCACGACTTTTTACGCGGTTTCTTTTACTTATGGCGCAATGATCCGGATTTTGATTTAGAAGAATTTGGGATTGACGCCAGCAGGAAAACAAACATCGAATTTTACATGACCAAACAAGATTCAAGGCCCCTCCATCTAAGAGAAGAACTTCCTTTTGCCAAGCTTCTGCGCAAAATTGAAGAACAGGAATACGGCAAGAAACTTTCAGACACCTATACGCCAAGAGACACCCATGAGGTTCCATTTACTCGCGAACAACCGTCCGATGATTTCTTTGCCCGGTTGAGTCAAACCGCGGAAACTCAAAATACATTCGATGAAATCATTGCTCTGGAGAATGGCAGAAAGCTTCGTTTAATAGGAAAGACGCATGCCGGTGTTCATATCGCAGGTAAAACCTATCCGGACGAAGAACTGCTGGTCAAAACCCAGACCCTTGAAAAAGGTGTATCGGGCGGTGCTTTGGATGTGGAGATTTTCACCGTGCCGGAAAGCGCGGAAGCATCCGCAGCGCCCATAGGCCGCTATCTAGGCAATTTCGTCACCGCCCCCGATCCTTTGCTGCGCGATTTTCACCTGGATTTAGACAAATATTACCCTAGGGATGAAGTCGCGAGCCGGCTTATGAAAGTGGTCACCGCGCATCTTCCGCAGGAGATCGAAGTCTGGGAAAGTGAAATCGAGGATTATGAATCGATTGCCGCCATGATTCGTGAAGGCCTTCCGTTTTATGACACGCTGGCGGACATGGGCGGTAAACTGCGCAATCTGTTAGCTGCTCCTGACATCTTTATCAAGCGCAGTATAAAAAAGGAACAATTTGAACAATCGTTACTTATGCATCTCTTCCACAAAGGAGACGATGCGCAGCGCCGTTTCACATCTAAGTTTTTGAGTGAGAATACGCTTCTTGGCAGGAGGATGAAGGAGCAGGGCTTCACCGAACTCAGTGTCTACATTTTGGTCCGGCCTCATCCCGAAAAATTTACAGATGGCATACCGGTTTTGATGATTCAGGGCAGCAAACCCTTTCGCCGTCCCGAGGCTGCAAGCTTTTCGCGGTCTACTGTAGCCCCTGCGGGACAGTCCCCGAGCGAAAGCGAGGGGGCGAGCTTGGGCATGGCGGATTCCATGAAGGCGAAACTTTCGGCGCGGATTCAGCTTGGGAAGCAATTCGATAAAAAAGTTGCGGGCGTGAAACGCGATGCGCTGCTCGCGGAGTTATTGGCAAAACTGAATTTGAATCGCGATTCAGTACGTGCGGCTTTTAAAAAGGCCGGATGGCCTTCGCTGAGTAATGACAACGCGGATTCCGTGATAAAAGCCGTATCCGACGTGAAGGCCGACGCGATCCGTGAGGCGGCCGGTTGGGATCAAATCCGGGAAATTATCGGCGATTCCGAAGTTTCCAAAATTGTTTCCGGGCTTAAGAATCTCAGGGCCCGGCTGGCGGATATGAAATTTCTCATGTCGCTTTATGAAGATGTTTCGGAGATCGACCGGGCAAAAAATACGATGGTCTCGCAATTCCGGCTCAAGAAAGATCCGGTCCCTGCCGCGCTTGCTGAGGGTTTCTCGGAGCCGGTAAGAAAAGCAGTGATCGAAAAGCTCGGCTTGCAAGAAAAAGTTTTTAACTTGCTCTATTCAGGTGTCACGCTTCCCGGGATTGTGCACATTCAGGAGAAACCACCCTTAATGCAACCGGAGGCGGCGCGGGCGCTGGTTGGAAATATTGTGAGGGGATTGTCGGCTGCTGGTGTTGACCTCGGTTCCGAGGCGCTGCGCCGGTTGGATCAAGCGATGTCGCCTCAGGCGAGGGCCCAGAGCCGCCTTGAAAAAGCCAGGGCGTTTAACCGGACCGACTTTGAGAAATTTTTCATGAGTGGAGCGCGCTTTAAAATTGACTTTGTGGCGCTGCATGATGCCATGAACGGGATCATCCGAACGCTTGATCCCAAGGCGGATTTGACTCCGACTTTGGAGGAGAAAATCGAAATGATTTACCGGTTTCATATCGTGGCTTACGGAGAACTCACGGATCAATATAAGGATGAACTCTGGAACGACAAGGAAGGGAAGTTTGTTTACACCATCACGCGGCTTGAGGATGTGTTGAAAACCATGGAGCTGCTTAAAGAGATCTTGAAACCCGGCGCGCGTTTTGCCGATCTCGGAAGCGGCGACGGGCTTGTCGTTCATTTGGTGCGGCTTCTCACGGGCGCCGATACAACCGGTTTTGATATCAAGAATTTTCTCATCGAAAAGGCCAAAGCTGTCACCCATGAGCTTGTGGGGCGCGGCGTATTGGCCGATGAGAGCGGCATGGAATGGAAACATCTCGATTATGAAAGCGATGAGGCGGATCTTTCGCCGTTTGACGTTCTTTATATTTATCCTCCGAAGCGCGGTGCGCCCATTCCAGACAAGGGTGGCGAAGGGGCAGAGGAAGCTGGCGAGGAAGCGGCCCAAGGCGCGTCAGGACGGGTGACCAGAGTCAGGATTCCGGAGCCGGTAGCAGGGGAACCTACGGTTGATTTTCTGAAAATCGCCAAAAAGATGAAGCCCGGCGCGCTTCTTTTTGTTCACGGCGTGGAACCCGCCAAAATCATGGCGCTCAACCATATCCCCGACTATCTCGAATATGTTCCGCAATTACGGGCTTTCCGGAAAAAGGAGTCCGTGTCTTCGGGTTCCTCGTTGGGAACAGCGCCTCAATGGACGTCTGGGGATGAATCCTTAAGGCAGGAAGTTGCTCAACAATTGGTCACTCTCCGTGAGGCGCTTGGCTCATCGGCCATAGTTTTTGTTCACCGCCTCGGCCTAGAGGGCGTGGAGGCCTACGCTGAGTATATGAACGCTTATGTCGACTACCTTAAGATGAAGAAGAGCCCGTCTGCCAAACTTGTCGCTGATAATCTGCGGATTTTAGAAAAAGTGATTCAAAGTATGAATCGTCTTTACAAGAGACATCCGGTTCCTACTGATAGAACCTTGCTCCTGGCGCCAAGCGCCATTCTGGTGGTGGAACGTTCCATTGTCGAGAATCGTTCCGTGGTCCGCAAGGGCAATGATGTTAGCATTCCCCCCCTCACGAAGAGTAATGCGCCCGCGTGGCTGATCGATCATCAGAAACTTGCCCTACATACCGACGAACATTTTTATCCCGTCTCCGTTGAAAATGCGGACGCGGCCTTAAAACTTTACTTTGATATTCAGCGCGGCGCGAGCTTAGGCCATATGGCCGGCGCGCTGTTTCCCAAACTAACGCGAGCGCCGGAACTCGAGCCGTTGCTCCCATCGCGCGAGGCCATCCTGTATCATGCCGAATTTGCTTTGGAATCAGAACCAGGATATTTTGGTATCACAGGATTGCCTGGCAAGATTGCAGGACATTATATCCGTTTGGCCCATCCTGACGCACGGCAAGCAAAGCCCGACACGGCAAGAAACCTCTATTTTGTGCCTTTCCTTCATAAAATTCCCACAAGTGGAACCTTGCCCCTGGTTGCCTTTCACCCTTCGGGAATGGATCTCCTTGGCCCGGAAACTCCCGAATTTGAGGCGATTGCCGGCGGGGAAAGAGGTCCGGCTTATTTTCTAGAGCATATTGATCGGGCGCATCCCCAAAAATCCTTTTGGTCTCAGAATCCCAATAGTGAGTGGATTGCGTGGCTGCAATCAAGTGGCGTTCATTATATTGAGACACGCCGTTATGGAGTGGCGGTGAATTACACGCAGGATTATATTTATGTTCAGATCAACCAAGCCGCTTTTTTCCGAGTTCCGCGGACCGGACCGTTTGATATCCAACTTCTCAGAGGCCCCACGGCGGCTCAACCTCAACTTCCTTTGCATTGGATGTCCACGAATACTCCGGCATTACTTCAAGGAGGGCAACTTTCGGCAGTTGAGAGCCGGGGATATTTTGGGACTCAATTTCAAACCATTTTGACACTTTTGCTCAGAGATTTAGGAGTCCCAATTCCCGTGGGCGGAACCGGTCTTTCCACCGCTCAACTCCGAAATTTACCGCCTGCCTCCGGCCAGGGCGCGAGCTTGGGGGCAGCTGACGCCAACCGCGCCGAGGTGCGGTTGACGGCGAAGATGGTGATTGTCCGTGACGGCGATCGGAACGATCAATATTTCAATCTGAGTTTCGCGCCGAATGGAAAAAATCTCTTGGCCCGCCGGGTTGCGCGAGGAACGGACACCTCTCGATTCCACCCCAGTGATATTGTGATCCTGAGGCCGGAGAACCCTGAGGAACCCGACGGCGTGAACTTTTCTTTTGCCGGAGAGGAGGATGCGGTTGTCCGGGCGGCTGAAGACCCCCGAGTGATGCAGGTGGCGGGCCGGTGGTTTATGACCTATGTCCGGCCCGAGCCCCGTGCCGAAGGAAGCTTCGCATGGCATAGCGAGATGGCAGAAATTGACATGGAAGGACGGCTTTTACCCGGTGCCACGCCGATCCGTTTAGGAAGACGAACGGTTTTCAATAAAAACGCCTTTCTAACCAGCCTTCCGGATGGCCGCCTTGTCTACATCGAACGATCGGAACAAAAAGTGCAGGGAAAGCGAGCGATCCAATTTTATTATTTCAAGGATTTTAAACATTTTGAAGAGGTGATGAAGGATGCCTCAAGTCCCTATTGGGATGAGTTTCCTGTGGAGTCTGCGACCAAAATTCGTACTCCGGAAGGATACAGCCACATTGGGTTCAATACGCTACTTTATCTTCCCGGCAGGCCCCATCCCCTAGCTCTCCTCCATCTAGCCCGGATCGAGGGAGATAAAAAAATCTATGAGACTGCTGCCGTGTCTTTGGATCCTTCCGACTTGACCCCTATCGGAGAACCGGCCCTCATTCACACCAAAGAAGAGATATCCCAAAAAGGGGGCCTTCCGGTACAGGGCATCATTTATACGACCACGGCCAAATTTGTGGGGAAGCAGGTGATTTTTTATGCCGGGATCGATGATACGAAAATCTATCGGATCGAGCAGCCCGTAGAAGATCTTCTGATGAGGATCGAGCCGGGAGACTATTCGGAAGTCAAGGAAAACGGCGCTTTCAGGATTGTTATCAAGCCTGCCCAGCCCCATGTATTCTACCAATTGGCCACAGCCGGGCATGATGGTGCCAATCAGATTGTGGTGGAGGCAGTTACCAAAATTACGAAACTCAACCGGCAAATCGAGCAGCAAACGGGTATCCGCGGAATCGCTCAAGGGATGCCGCAGGTGCTGGCCATGGGCCGGAATCCTGCGGATGAGACGTTGTGGGCGGCTTATGAGGGCTTGGTGGGCGCCAGAGACCTTCGCTCCGAGCCCTGGTTGTCTTTGAGCGTGGTCCGGAAGATGGAGGGATTAATTAAGGTTGCGGAATTTTTAAAAAGGATGCATGCCTTGGGCTGGGTTCATAATCGCATCCTTCCGGAAAACATTCGAATCAATGCCAAAGGGGAAGTCATGGTGATTAACTTTTTCTCGGCGGAATTAAAAGAAGATCCCTCCTCCGATATCGAAGATTTCGGCAAGACTCTCCAAGATCTGTTTGAGGGGAAGGCGGATCTCGAGGCCAGCGGATTACGGTCTTTAATTTCCGCCATGACACAGCCCGGCCCTGAAAAGCGGATGACGATGCAGGAAGTGATTGAGAGATTGGCGGCGGTCAAAACATTTTTCGCCCGCGCAGAGGGGCAGAGCTTGCCCCCTTCGGGGACTGCGAAAAGCCTGGGATCGGACCAAGGCTGGCGGCAGGCGCTTGTCGAACCCATCGGCCGTGATCAGCTGCTTAAAAAAATCGAGACGCATCTTAAAAAAAATGAGGCCGGCCCCACCATCCGTTTGCTGCGCGAAGAAGCGAAGTGGAGCATCGTGCCCTTGCTTCGCTTCAGGCGAAATATAAAGCGGAAAAACCGCCCCGGCTTTCAGCCGAGGAGGTTGAAGCCATCCTGCGCAGCGAGTTTGGGGGCCGGCAAAGGCAGCGACGCTCTCTTAGGTTTCGATTTTAATAAACCCGTAGTGCTGAGAACCATGGCCGCCCTCGTGGTGGTCTTTTTCGGGCTCTCTTTGGTTTACGGAAAGATCGTCTTGTCGCAAGTGAATCCTCTCGGTTATGCCACAACACTTTTCACCTGGGCGAACCTTTTCATGTTTGTGCTTTTGGGAGGGCAGACGAGCCGTACATTTTACCGTCTTTGGAAACATGGCAAGCTTTCCTGGGGCTATGCCTTGGGAAAAATCAAGCGGCGCCTTTTCAATCCTTTTCAAGGGTTCTTTACGAGAAAGGAGCTTCGTGTCTACAAGCAATTAAAACGGTCTGACAAATTCCTCATCCTTGTCAATGCCATCTTCGGGCAGTTTATCGGAACCGTCTCTTTTATGTATGGAATGAGCACAGCCATTGAACCTCAAGTCTTCGCGCTCATTGCCGCCGCAGGATACGGCATCGGCTATGGGCTCGGGACCTGGGTTTTTGGCACTCACTACAAGATTGAATCGGACCGGTTTCGAAAAAATCACGCGGTGGGGATATTCCTGGGTTTAATAGGAGTCCTGTTGGCCCTGGCTGATCTCGGAGGGGCTTTGAGCGGGACGGCTATCCTTCAGGCGTTTCTTAGTCCGGGCGGACTTTTTGCAATTCTCTCGGCCGTTTCCGGAGGAATCGCCCAGCCCCTGATCCAAAGGTATATCATTGGAGTCTCCAACCGGGATCGTCCGGAACTTCAGAAGCACCTCCCTTTTTTTATGGCTAAATTCGGCTACCTCTTCGGTTGGACCACGTGGATGGGAATTGTGTATGGGACGGGTTTCCTCGGCCTGGGCTTTCTTTTACCCGGCCGGATGGCCCAGGATGCCGCCGACCTTTTCGCCCGAGGTTCCTTCGGCTTTTTTGAGTCCCATCCGCTGATCTGGCAGCTTGCGCTGATTTTCTCGATTCGATGGGTCATCATCTACCTCCTGAATAAGAGCAAGAAAATTTCCTTTTCTGAAATCGTCTTAATGCACGCGGTGACCCCTCTCTCGACAGCGCTCTGGTCGGTCCCGATTCTGGGCAAGGTCATCACCTTGCGGCAAAATCTGGCCGGCCTCATGATTCTCTTGGGTTCCTGGATGGTTTCCTGGAAGTTGGAGGGAAACAACAAGGCCGAGCGGCGGAGTTTTCCTGAATTTGATGACACGCCTCATCCGGTTTTTATCACCAGCTATGAAAGCCCTGCCAAACCGGAGACGCAAAAAATTATTTACGTCAATAAGGTGTTTCTTCAAATGGTGGGCGGGCAGGAGAGCGATTGGATTGGCAAGACCTACCTGGAAAAAAATCCGCCGGATCTTGCGCAGAAGTACACGCAAGATGATCTGAAAGCTATGGAGAAGCCTCGAGGCGAATATTTTCACGAAACCGAGCTTAATCAAAGCGGGGAAAAGCCTGTGCTCGTGGAAACGGTAAAACTTCCCTTTTATGACGCGCAGGGAAAATGGGTCGGTGTGTTGGGAATGTTCACCGCCACCGAAGGCGAGAAGCCCTCCGAAGAGATGAATCCTTTATTGCGCGCGACCTTGACCCAGGTCCAACAAAACCAGAAATCAAGCGGGGAAGCCAGCCGCGCTGAGGGTGCAAGCTTGGGAAGGGTACGGCTTGCTGAGATCGGAGATATGGCCAAGAAAAATATGGGCGCTCTCTTCCGGCTGAGCATGTATTTGTTTGCCACACAATTGGGTTATCACGGTTATGTTGCCGATGGATTTTCGGATTCGGATGCGAGAATACGCCGAATTGTGTTGAATCTCATCAACCGGATGCATAATCCCGAATTGAAAATCGACGGCTATATCCGGGCCCTGAGAAATAAGAATCCGCAAGTCAGTATTGAAGCCATAAAAGCATTGGAAAAGCTTCAAGCCACGCGGGCCCTCGATGCCTTGATGGATAAATTTTACGACTACGATTTTCATGTCCGTAAAGCCTTGGTAAGGGCCATCGGAAAATTGGGCAATCATGATACGGTTTCAAAGCCTTCCACGCTCATCCGGGAGAAATCTTATTTACCGTACGTTGTAATATCGGCTGCGCATGCCCTGGCCCATCTCGGAAGAAGACCCGAGCTTAAGCCCGTCGCGGTTGGAGTTCTTAACGCGGTCTTGTTTCTGCCTCAATCAGAACCCTATTTCCGCCAAACAATTGCCAAACTTCTCGGAGAACTTGGCGATCGAAGCGCTATCGAACCATTAAAAAAAGTTCTAGCCGATTCCACTGAGGCTGTTCGTGGTGAGGCCCGGAGGGCGCTTGAAAAATTAGGCGTGCCGGCGGCTGGGGCTGAAAAATGGGCCGACGAAGCTAATCCTGGAAAACAAGTTGACTCGCTTTTTTTAAAACGACTCGAAGCAACAACCCGTAAATTAAGCAACGGACGTTTAGAAAATACGGTAGAAAACGGTGTGCTGAAGATTTTTAGGCCGCGGGATTTTTCGGATTGGGCTGGGGAAGGATCGGATGAGATAAAGAATATTCCTGGAGGATATCCCTATGCCCGCCTCAATGTAAGAGCGCAGGTGCCGGTGAGTTTTAGAATCAAGCTTTACGGCACGGAGAAAACCGTGCGGGTTGAATCGAAAGATTGGATTTCCGTCGAAATTCCAATCGATACCAATAAAACTCTTGGATATTTTGCGATTTCTGACGTCGCGCTCCTTTCAGGGGACATTCAGCCGGCCGCGGATAAGCCTCTCCTCGAATTGACCCGTTTCGAGCTTTCGAATAAACCCATCCCAGCCGAGGGTTCGAGTTTGGGCGCGGCAAGCAATTTGGGGGATCAATGGCCTAAGAGGCACCGGCTAGCATTCGATGCTTTGAAAAAATATTTTCCTCAAGGCTTTCGTGGGACCAAGGGGCTTGAACTTGGTTATACGGCAAGTTACAACGATCTATTAGAATTTCTCAAGTCCGAAGGAGCAGAAATGTATGGTGTGGGCTTGGAGGCTCCGGGAGATCAATCTCATTTGGGGATTCATCGCCGCGAAATTTCCGAGTTTCTCAAAGGGCAGTCTATGCAGCTTGACTTCATCTACGCCCCTTGGGTTCTTGAGACAGACAGTCTTCAAGAAGGAATGACTTTGAAACATTTAAAAAGAATTTTGGCGCGTCTGCTTCAAAATCTCAAGCCCGGAGGCATTTTGGTGATTGTCAACAACATCGCACCCGGCAAGGATCCTCGCCAGTTATTCCCCGAAGCAGGTGAAATTGAAAAGCTCGGCTTTGAGCTTAAAGAAACCGAAACGCTTAAATCCGATGATCAGGACATGGAAATGGTTGGTTTTCAACGCATCTCGGTCTTTCAAAAGCCCGCGCCTATTGCCGGTAGCTCATTGGGTGTTGTCGAAATAAGGGAGCAGATTGTGGAGTTGCTCCGCCAAAGCCGGCTTGATGTTCTTCAGGCCGGCGATGCGGGTCAAAATATTTTAGCTGCCGATCAAAATTTGCTTAATCAGAAACGGGCCGGGATTGTCGGGGCTTTGGCCGTGGCTTTGATGGCGCAGAATGTTTATTATGACGGAGAGACTCCGGAAGTCCGGGAGGTGATGAGGAATTTATTAGGGCTTGAAGGTCTTGAGAAAGTAAAACCTGCTATTACGGAGGAAGAACTTCTTCAGGTGCTGCAAGAGAAAGGAATCGGCGCCGGGAATTTTTCGTTCTGGAAAAAGCTGTTCCTTGAGGAAAATAAGGAGCCGGGTGTCAATATCATTCCGGTTTCTTCTGAACTGAAAACAGACGAGCTTCAAGAAGTTTTGAGAGCTGTCCAGCCTGTCATATTGCGAAGCCTCAATAAAATCCTGGTCCTTGCCTATGAAGGGGAAGTTTCGCAGGAGCTTCGGGATTGGGTGGAAAAGAACTTTGAATCCGGCTCTGTCTTTCTCTTTAGTCAGGTGAACATCCATCAGGGGTATCAAGTCTTTCTGGATAAGCTCTCGGGTCAAAGCGCTTTCACCAGGGATTCTATCAACCATGTTCTTGCGAATTCTTTCCGCAGCAGATTCCAGGAGATTTTTCATGAAGGGCGCTTGAATACCTATAAACTGTTTAACCGGTCGCAGCTCTACGGGAACGCGGGTCTTTTTGACCAGCTTCAATTAAATACTCCGAGGCGTTTTGAAGATAATTTGGCCGGATTGAGCCCTAAAAACAAACTCATTGCGCAAATGACTCTCGGCATTCCGATTTCAGGCCATGAGGCCGCCGCACTTCTCAATCAGCCGCTTGACTATCTGATTGTCAAAGGCGGGGCTTCCGGCCTGCGTATCACTTTTGATCCTGCCCAGTCCGATGCCATCGCCGTCCTTACCGAGGCGATGAAGGCCTTGCAAATTCTGTCCAAAGCGGCCTAAACGAGCTAATTCTCCATTCTCGATAGATGAATCTCTGTTCACAGTAGAAATCCGTATTTTTCCGGGTCAAGAGCATTGTCCCGCCTTCCGGCGCCTCTTATCATGGCGTCATGCAAACCAAAAATGAAATTCAAAAATTTTCAAGTTGTCTCGATGTCGGAAAAGTAATCCGCCGCCTGCGCCTCGGCCGTGAGCTGAGCCAGGGGGAGCTTGCCGCGCAGTCGCGCCTTTCGCGCAGTGCCGTGAATTCTCTTGAGAACGGCCGTTACAAGACCATTTCCCTTGAATGTCTTCAGGCCGTGGCTTCCACGCTCGGCACTTCGCTCAGGGACATTCTTGACCAGTCGGAACTGCCAGAGTCTCTTCCTATAAAGAAGGGAAATGAGGCGCAGGGCGAATTTGTGCTGGATTATCCCAAGGAGGGATTCCGGATTGTTTCTTGGCTTCCGCGGCGCAAGGAATTTTTCCTGGGGCATTTTTCGCTCACCGCGAAATGCGAAATCTCAAACGGCATTCTTCCGCACTCGGAGCTTCTTTTTTTTGAAACTTTCAAGGGAGTCATGTTGGTGAGTTTTGCCCACCGCGAGGTGGTTTTAAAAGAAGGCGAATATCTGTTTTTCGACGGGAAGGGGGATTACAGGCTCTACAATCCGGATCCCTTGTGCGAGGCGCGGGGGCTTCTCACAGCCTTCCCGTCATTTTTATAAAGAGAGGAGACAAATCATGAAAAAAATATTTTTAACAGGTTTAGCAGTCGCATTTTTTGCCGTGATGGGACTGCCGGCTTTGGAGGCATCTGTCCCCAGGTTGATGACGTTTCAGGGACTGTTGCGGGACTCGGCCAGCGCGTATCTTTCGGGCACGTATCCCGTGAAGTTCAGAATTTACGACACTGCGTCCGGCGGCTCGGCGCTATGGGAGGAAACACAAACAGGCGTTTCCGTGAATTCCGGGAGATTCAATGTCGAACTCGGAAGCGTCACGCCTCTTAATCTTTCTTTCGGCCAGGATTACTGGCTTTCGGTGCAGGTGGGTACGGATTCTGAAATGACACCGCGTGAGCGCCTGACTTCGGCGGGATACGCGCTCATGGCCGAGAGCGTGGTCAACGGCTTCACGCAGGCACAGCATGATGCGCTTTCGCACAAGAATATTAAAGGTGTGCGCGACAACACGGTTAGCATTGCCAAAACGAATTTCAAGCTGGATGCTTACAGTCTTGCCGTGGCCAACAGCATGGGCGACATGATTGTGGACTCTTTTAATGATGCAAGCGGCATCAACGCAGGGTCTTCTTCCAATTACACCTGGCGTAACAGTCCGAATTACGATGTGGTTGTTTATTCCACATACGACGACCAATCGGGGGCTGGAACTGCAACAGCTTCAGGCAGTTATTCGGGAAACTGGCCGGCAAAGGCTTTTGATAATATCGCGCATTCTTCCAATGAATGGTCTTCTGACAGCGTTCCATCCGCAAGCGCTCCCTCCTGGCTTCAGTATGATTTTGGCGGTGGAGTTGCCAAGAAAATAACCCGCTACACTCTTACCAATGCAGAGGGCTATGGCTATAACCGTAGCCGAGCTCCCAAAGATTGGACGTTCGAAGGATCGAATGATGGAACCAGCTGGACTGTTTTGCAGACACAATCAGGAGTCAGTTGGGATTGTGATACTTGTACTAAGCCTTTTGATGTGAGCACCGGATCGGTAACTGTCCCTTAGAGAACCGGGACGGGAACATAGGCAACTTTTACTCCAAGCCCCAGATCAGCATATTCGTCCGACCGAGAATTTTATTGAAGCCCAGCCTTCTTAAAAGTAGACTATGGTAGATTTTTATGCTACCTCGGCGCGCAACATTTTTAAATTTTGGCAGGGAGGCCTTGTTCTGCATGGCGGGCTTCTGGGCGGACTCCTTGGCGGGTTTTTCTTCTGCCGGAATAAGAAACTCTCTTTTTTGGAACTTTCCGATCCCGTCGCTTTGGGGCTTTCTTTTGGGCTTGCCTTAAGCCGCCTGGGATGCTTGGCGGCAGGCTGCTGTTTTGGAAAACCCACGGCACTTCCATGGGGGATTTTTTTTAAAAATCCTTTGGCCCTCGCAACGCCGCTTCATACAGCCCTCCATCCTACGCAGGTATATTCCTTTCTCACCGGAATGGTTATCTTTTTTATTCTTCTCCGGCGCCGTGATAAAAAGACTTTTAAAGGAGAGCTTCTTTTGAGCTATTTGCTGATGGCTTCGGGAGCCAGAATTTTTCTTGAGGAACCTTTCCGAGCCGATACGCATCCCATCACTGTCTTATTTGCTTTTTCTATCTTTATTATCAGCACTGCCCAATATTTTTATCATCAGAATGAAAATAGGAGGAATCCTGTGAAAAATTCAGCATGGAGGCTATTAACTCTCATTCTTGCGGTCGCGGTGTTTGCGGCTTGCGGGATTATACGGACGCAACAAATTTCTCGAGGATTTGATATCCACCCTTCCGACGTCAACAGTATCGTCAAAGGGGAAACTACGGAAAAAGAAATTCTCAAGACGTTTGGGTCTCCGACGAAAGTTCGAGACACCGCGGATGGAAAGGAATTTTTTTATGAATACACCAAAAGCGGAGGCCCCCAGCTGAACCTTATCATTAGTGTCGGAGGAGGGACTGCCACAAAGACCCTGCTCGTATGGCTTGATAAACAAGGAGTGGTGACGGATTATGCGTATAAAACAGCTTAAGCTTTTAATTCTTTGTTTGACTGGTGTTGTGCTTTTGGCGTGCGCGCATCGTGAGCCTCTTCAGCTGCCACCGCCGATAATTTCAGATGATCCTGATTCTGGCTGGCATAATTATTAGGCAAACATTTAGCTGATTTCTCGTAATTGTTTAGCCGATTGAAGCGATTTCGAGGATAGGAAGAGGATTGCCTTGGCGGTGTTCGAGATAAGCCTTTTTGAGAAAGGCCAGTGGGTTTTTATCTTGGAACTGCAAGGTATGCAGGAGAC
>Ga0209515_10000601_pt1 | contig 63698 bp, 73 predicted proteins | sample Subgroupgradi54m_FD_187454 | JGI IMG/M metagenome (GOLD analysis project Ga0209515, IMG submission 187454) | Subsurface groundwater microbial communities from S. Glens Falls, New York, USA - GMW60B uncontaminated upgradient, 5.4 m (SPAdes)... ...
AGAGAGCGTGTCGAATATCCCTCTCTTCCCAAGACCGGAAAGAAGCCGGATTGTTTTCGATGCTGGATCTTCCTCTGGAGTGTAGCGATCAAGAGCTATTTTAAAGAGAATGCCATCCTTGTCCGTAAATATTTCTTCATCGTGCGCAAGAAGTATTTTTCTCTTTGGAGGTTCGAGTGAAATTTGAGTTTTAAGTTGATAATACATAAAAGATTTTGGATCATCACTGTGATCAAAATACGCTACATGATGTGCGAATTCCTGCAAGAGAACCCTTCGAAAGGCAAGATGCCGTGCTTTTTTGATAAAATCGACTGGATACCCCGGAGGGAACGTAAGTGGACGAATTTCAACTCTATCGCCTATTCCATCCGCAATCATACTCATATCCTTCGCATATCGTATTTGGAAGTTATAATACGCAAGGCCAAGTGCTTTTGGATTAAGCTCTTTTAAATACAATTCCATATTTGCATCTCTCGACGCATCGACGGTTGTGATAGGTAATGAAAGCATGTCCCTAGAATGCTGAAAGCCTTCGTTACGATCGGCAGTATAATCCTCAATTGGGTAGCTGTACGTTGCGATTGCACTCATATCCGGATCAGCAACCTTAACACGGAAACCATTCTTTAATATCTTCGTGTGAACTGTAAGTATGATGTCTCCATTTTTGAGTTTTGCATGGATCTTAAGAAATTCAGTATCAATTAATTTCTCAAGTTCTTCAGGTGACACGTTCGCTTCAGCTAATACATCTGGCGATTTTCTTAATATGGTAGCGAGTTCCGATGTGCGCACTTGTTCCTTGTCAGATTCTTGAAGTGCCTTCAGGGCGGTTTCTTTGGGGAGTTCTTTTCGGACCACACGATCAACTGCAGGTGTAGGATGAATCCTGGGGACTTGACCGACCTTGGGAATTTGAGGTGCTGGACAACCCAGAAGAGAAAATGAAAGTACGATACTCGCTTTTTTACCCAAACGCTCAACAACCTCTTTCCATGAAGGTAATGATGGTTGTTGTTCTTTTCGAGGGACTTCTGCTTTGACTCCAAAAAAATTTTCCATATATGTATTTCTATTCTCCAAACACGCCTTTTACTTTAAGAAGATCACCGACTCGATCGGGCATGGATGTTACTATACTGTCGCGAGTGTGTGTATCACATATATCAACTTCGTCCGATACGACGGCATGTTCCAATCCTTCAACTTGGTATTGATATGTGATTCCTTCTGTATCAACCTTTTGAAGCTGAGCAACATATTCTAAAATAGATGAAAGATGACCCACGGCCATATTCCCTTCCGATTCCGTAAGTTCAAGACGAGCTAGATCTGCTATATGTTCAATGTCTTTTTTTGTTAATACCATACTGTATATAAAAAAATAAGGCTACTCACAGTATAGCCTCTTTCTCTAAAAAAGAAAGAGGGGGAGACCTTTTTCTTTTTTCTTGCAAAAAAGGTGTTACATCATCATGAAAACCATTCTTTGAGTGTTCTTGGCTTACCGATTAGAAAGAATAATGCCAATGGGGCTCCCCAATTTGCTGATCGTTCAACAAAATCCCATACTGACTCCCCAACGAACGGCCGTACAAGTGCCGTTAAAAATCCCCAAAATGCCATCCAAAAAAGTGCTGATCGAATAGGTTTGATGAGAATAAGCACAGCAAAAAAAATATCTGCTGCACCAATAAAAAATAACAATTGTGCCGCAAGAACCACATCAACCGCTATACATTTCTGAATCCAACCAATCCATTGTTGCTTACCGCTCAGAGCGAGCGCACCATGTCCGATGAATTCTCCAGCTATGGCTATTCTTAATATCCATTCAATGTGCTGTTTTTTCATAAAGATATCATGAGTTATACATACTCGTTAGAAATAAAAATATCAACGAACAGAGATATCAATACTGGGGAACATCTTCCTTATATCTAACACAAGTTCATCAATATCAAACTTAATATCGCGTGAGATTGTAGGATCCAATGTTTTTGTAAATGATGTTTTTTGTATGAAATATCGTTCGCCGGCTTTCAGATATCCGCACATGTCATAAAAATCTTCTCGCTGGTGAACACCGGGATAGACTGTCGTCCTAAATTCATGATCAACACGAGACTCTTGGATGCATGAAAATGTTTGTTTGCAATGTTCAATAGTCATCTCTGTCCCTCGATGAATAACTGATAGATATTTATGCCATGGTGCTTTTATATCCATGGCAATATACTCTACAAGTTTTTCTGAAATTGCTTTCTCTACAATAGACGGATGGATACCATTTGTATCAAGTTTAACATGAAAACCCTCTGAGGTTAACCGTCGTAAAAATGAAAGAAGACCTTTATGTATGGTGGGTTCACCACCGGTGATACAAATACTGTCGACTATATTTCTTTCACGCAAAAGGAATTCAAAAATCTCATCTTCCCCAATTGTGGTATCTGAAAAAAGTGGAATAAGTTCAGGATTATGGCAATACCCACAAGAAAAAACACATCCTTGCGTGAACGCAATCGCACACGGCCGTCCCGGAAAATCAACGAGACTCAATTTCTGTAAACCTCTAAAGACTAAGCCCTGCATACGCATACTCTTTGCATCGTTCTTTCTCGTGGTGTACCACTTCATTGTGAACGACATATTCTATACGTTCCCGATATTCGCTTTTTTTACCTTTATTCCATTGATCCACCGGCCGGAAATACCCAACTATGCGAGACCAAATTTCACACACTGCGCCACATGAACTGCAATTATTTACTTCTCCTTCAAGATACCCATGCGAAGGACAAATACTAAATGTGGGTGTTATCGTGAAATATGGTAAACGATATGATTCTGCAACTTTTCGTACGAACTCACGACATGTTTTCCAATCGTGTATACGTTCTCCGAGAAAAAGATGTAATACAGTTCCGCCCGTATAACGAGTTTGAAGTTCATCCTGATGATCAAGAGCGAAAAGAGGATCATTCGTATAATCGACCGGGAGATGTGTTGAATTTGTATAGTATGGTGCTTCCTGAGTGCCAACCTGGATGATACCAGGAAATCGCAATTGGTCTTCCTTTGCAAAACGATAGGTAGTTCCTTCTGCTGGTGTTGCTTCAAGATTATAGAGATACCCCGTCGTTTCTTGATAGTCAGAAAGTTTCTTACGAATCTTCTCAAGAATAGTAAGAGTGAATGTCTTTCCAGCGTGTGTAGAAATGTCTTCCCCTAAGAAATTCAAACACGCCTCATTCATACCATTGATACCTATGGTTGAAAAATGATTATTTAAACTCGGTAGATATCGCTTTGTAAACGGTAAAAGACCTCTGTCAATATTCTCTTGAATGACTTTTCGTTTTAATTCCAGAGACTGTTTTGCTAAATCCATAAGTCGTTCTAACCGAGAAATAAACTCACCTTCTGTTTTTGAGAGATATCCAATACGAGGAAGATTAATAGTCACAACGCCAACGCTACCGGTCATTTCTGCAGATCCAAAAAGTCCACCGCCGCGCAATCGCAATTCTCTCAAATCTAACTGGAGTCTACAGCACATACTGCGTACATCTCCTGGATTCAAATTTGAATTGATAAAATTCTGAAAATAAGGAATACCGTATCTAGCTGTCATTTCAAAAAGAACTTGCGCATTTTCATGCTCCCAATCGAATTCTTTTGTGATGTTGTACGTCGGAATTGGAAATGTAAAAACTCGACCATTCTTGTCGCCTGCACTCATCACTTCGAGAAATGTTTTATTAATAAGATCCATTTCCACTTGGCATTCACCATACGTAAACGATTGCTCTTCTCCTCCGATACATGGATGCATATCTTTCATGTCCTCTGGACATACCCAATCTAACGTAATATTCGTAAATGGGGTTTGTGTACCCCACCGTGAAGGGACATTGAGGTTAAAAACGAATTGTTGGATGCTCTGCTTTACATCCCTATAGGTAAGCACATCTTTTTTCACAAAGGGAGCAAGATAGGTATCAAATGAAGAAAATGCTTGTGCGCCTGCCCATTCATTTTGTAATGTGCCAAGGAAATTAACCATTTGTGCTACAGCGGTTTCCAAGTGCTTCGGTGGTGCTGACTCCACCTTTCCGGGTACTCCATTAAAACCTTCCTCGAGGAGTTGACGAAGGCTCCATCCGGCACAATACCCAGAAAACATATCAAGATCATGAATATGAAAGTCACCCTCACGATGCGCGTCACTAATTTCTTTAGGATATATACAATTCAACCAATAATTAGCAATGATCTTCCCTGCTGAATTAAGTATTAATCCACCTAATGAATATCCTTGATTTGCGTTTGCTTGCACCCGCCAATCTGAACGATTTATATATTCTGCAATAGTTGATTCGACCTCCACAGCGACATTTGAGACACTTCTTGCGCGTGCTCTTTTTTCGCGATACACAATATATGCTCGTGCCGTTCGATAATACCCAGCATTCATAAGAGCAAATTCAACAATATCTTGAATTTCCTCGACTGAAATTTCTTCAGAAAATTTTTTAGATTTTTTAATATAGTGCACGACGGCACCAACAATCTTCCGTATTTCTTGTTGATCGAACTCATTTGTGCACTCTACTGCTTTTAAAAGGGCACTCGTTATACATTCTTTCTTAAATTCTACCCTTCCCCCATCTCGTTTAATGACAATCGGCATACATAAAAAAATTATAGATAAAATAAAACTCACCGTATGGTGAGCTTCATGAGCTTCTTTGGTAATTTCCTTAGTCCTTTTTTATAAGAGGGATACGTTGAGGACACCGCTTTATCCCACAGAGGTATTCCTGGAGGCTACTCTCAATTACGGTAGTATATTCGTGGCAATATTTACATTTGATCTGAATATCCCCTTCGATAAGAATTCCCTTAAAAAGGAGTTTATGACAAACCTTACATCGGTATTCTCTGTAGTATGTATTCATACCTTAATATAGAGAAGTATATACACTCCACATCGTGGGTCAAGTTGATATGTTATTCACCTAAAAGGGCGATGAATTCCTTCTCTGTAAGTACCGTAACTCCTAGTTTTTTTGCCGTGTGGTATTTAGAACCGGGATTATCCCCAAAAACAACGTAATCGGTTTCCTTACTTACGGAAGAGGAGACATCCCCGCCATGTTCCCGAATCTTTTTTTTCGCATCATCTCGTGTCAAAGATGATAATGTTCCTGTGAATACAAATGTCATTCCGGAAAATGTTTGTATTGTCTTCTTCACAGATTTAATCTGTACGCCATGTTCTAAAAGTTCTTTAAGGAATGCAAGATTTCTTTCATCTTGAAAATAGTCATGGATACTTTTAGCAACGACTATCCCTATATTCGAAACGCATTCTAGCGTTTCAAGAGATGCGTGATGTATTGCGTGCAGTGTTCCAAAATGAGAGGCTAAATCATATGCTGTTTCCTCCCCAACATGTCTGATACCGAGCGCGTACAACAATCGCGGGAATTCTATTATTCTTCGAGCATCAATAGCGGAAATAAGATTCTCCGCTGATTTTTTACCAAAACGTTCAAGAGACTCAATATCTCCCCTCTTTAATGTGAAAAGATCGGCAGCACTATGTATAAGTCCCGTATTGATAAGTTGCTCAATGATCTTCTCACCTAAACCATCTATGTCAAAAGCTTTTCTCGAAACGAAATGCCCAATGCGTTCTTTTTCTTTTGCAAAACATGTTTTATTCGTACAATAGAGTGCAACTTCTCCATGGGAGCGTATAACCTTTGAATGGCACATAGGACAACGACGAGGAATAGAGATCTTCCGTTCCTCGCCCGTTCTCATGGTCTTTATAACGGATATAACTTTAGGAATGATGTCACCAGCTTTCTCAATAATAACAGTATCTCCTATGTGTACATCAAGGCGCTTAATTTCATCTATATTATGTAACGTGGCATGCGAAACGGTCGTACCTCCGACCCCTACTGGTCTTAACTGTGCAACGGGTGTTAATGCTCCCGTTCGTCCAACTTGAAAATGAACCTCCTCAATAATAGTCGTTACTTGTTCTGCTGGAAATTTATACGCAATAAGCCCGCGAGGCGCTTTCCCAACGACACCAAGCGAATAAAATACATTATTTTCGTTCACCACCACGACAACACCATCGATCCAATACGGAAGGTGCTCGCGTTTTTTTTGCAACCGATCGTAATACTCTTGGACATCACTATTCCCGGTACAAGACTCACTGAGTGGGTTTGTTTTTACACCAAGAAGTTTCATAAGGTCGTGTGCTTGCTCATGTGTTGAGATACCAAATGTATCCTCATTCATAAGCGCATACCCATAAAAATCGAGTCTCCGAGAGGCGACAACACGAGGATTAAGCTGTCGGATGGTCCCTGCAGCCGCGTTACGAGGATTTGCGAATTGAGAACCACCCTTTTGTTGCTGTTCTTTATTTAATGTATCGAATGTACTTTTACTCATAAATACTTCTCCGCGTATTTCGATATCTCCTTTAAGAGAGATAAGTCTTTCTCGTATCTTTTTTGCATCACACCCACGATGTGTACGAAGAAATGCCGCTATCTCTTTTTCTGTAGGAACGCGTAAGTGAAGCGGTATTGCGTCAATTGTTTTTAGGTTGTGTGTCACGTCTTCCCCTATCTTTCCATCACCGCGAGTAGCGCCGCATATGAACACACTGTCTTGGTACCGTAATGATACCGCCAATCCATCCATCTTTACTTCCGTAAAATAATGAAATCGCGCATGGGGCTTCAAACGCTTTAGTCGTTCAAGCCATGCATCCAATTCTTCTCTATTAAAAATATCCTCCATAGAAAGCATGGAGGTACGATGTGTAACTTTCTTAAATGTATCAAGCGGTTTCCCGCCGACCCGTTGCGTAGGTGATGTTGGAGTAATGAGATCGGGGAACTGCTGTTCAAGTATGAACAGTTCGTGTTTTAAAGAATCGTGCGCAGCGTCAGAAATATCTTGTGTATCAAGAACATGATAACGATATCGCTGCTGATCAATAGTATCGCGGAGTTTTTTAATTCTCTTCCTTGCTTTTTCTTTTGTTATCATACCTCACTAATCAGAATTTGGATCATCTTTTACGATAGCTTTTTCGCTATACAGCGTATAGTCGAAGATACTTGAGAACGCACCTTTTTTTGGAATTGTCACGCTCACATCTCGATACTCTACCCCACGAAATGAGCCAAGGGGTCGAATAGTAAAATAATTCGGAATTGATATTGGAGTATTATCCTGATTAAGTAACGTTATGCTTACTCCCTTAACATCACAATAAAAAACTTTCGCTCGTACAATCATGGGATGTGCTACTTCATTATTCGGCCCCCCATCAATAGCAGCGAGATCAACAATAACTTCCTTCGATGTATCTGTTGTTTTTTGAAAATCTTTTTTTATAGTCGCAGTCCCCCATTGAAGAGCACCTCCATCCCATTTCACTACATTTGTCTCAATCCATGGCCGTTCATTCACGGGGCATGTTTCTCCTGTCCAACTAATACGTAACTTACTGAGATTCGGAACCTTCTGAAATCCTACAGCATCTTGAATATAGAGGGAAAATTCGACTGAATCATCTTGAAGAATGAGTGGCTTTTCAAGTGATTCAAGTACGTTATCAAATCTTCCGCCTGATCCTGTGTATAATGGACTACCGTCTGCGCATACAACTGCAGAATTATTGGAGTCTGCCGCAGCATCTTTGAGTACCGTCCATGAAGCAGCCCCGACTGTTCCTTTTTTCTGTGTAGGACGGTCACATGTAGAATAAAGGGGATCAGTATCCGAAAAAAGTCCCCCGTTTCGTACTTGTCGCATTAAGCTTTCAGCCCCTGATTCAGCGGCATAAAATGCTGTGATTGTGCTATCTATATTTCGCGCTTGACGGATAGAGTTAACCACAAACACCGAAAATTCAATACCAACAATAACAATGCCGCTTGCAATGATAATACTCATGACAAGAACAGAGCCTCGTTGATCATGGTTATTTTTTTTGGGACTGGAAATCATATCACACATACAATCTATCGTTTATAAGAACGAGTTGATATGGTCGTCTGAAGAGTGGTGTGTGCCGGTTCTGCTTGCCCCTTTACTGGCGTAGAAAGCGTTACCACAACCGTTACTCGAGGTTGCTGATCAGCGTTGTATTGATTGGTTGCTTCATCAAGAAGGAATGGATCCTTTGCCGGAGTAATATAAAAATTCAATCGTTCTGCGATGACAGATTTTCCGGTCATAGAGCCCCATGATGCACCGTTTGTATCACTCAACACTATACAGGGTGCACTTCCGGCATCAGGACAGGCGGCTTTCGTTGTATCATCACTTATGTTGATACGTAATTTTTTCCCTTCAAAATTTGTCACGATAAGCTCACTATTCCCGTTCGTAGAATCAATCTGTGGATGTGGGTTTGCATAGGATGCATAATCGACAGCCCCCGCACGTACTTCCGAAGAAATTTTATTCATGATATATCGAGCATCATCCTGAAGTCGTTCTAATGCGGCTGTTCGTCTCTGAATACGTTGTGAACGCATAAAAATATCCGTTGTAGCAACGAGAACAAGTGAAAATACCCCGATTACTACAACAAGTTCAGAAAATGTAAAACCTTTCTGATTCATATATGGAGGAGTAGCAATTCGCTGTGATGATGTATGATGCATAATAATACTATCGCCAATTATAGAGCTGTTCTGTCATAAGAACATTATATTCAATTCCGCTTTGTATCCAATGTACATCCGATACTACCTGAAGTCCCGTTATCTCATCAAAAGAACATTGCTCACTGGGGGTATCTGTAGGGATACTGTTTGTGTCATTCTTCGTGCATATTGGCATCATTGTAATGGTACGATAAAATCCTGTTCCTTTATCGGTAGCTGACACTGATGCTTGAACATACGTTCCTTTTTGTAGATCTTGATAGATACGGAATGGTTCATCCCCCATAAGATGTTCCCCGCATGCTTGAGAGGAAAACCTATCGAGTGTAGGGGGGATAATAACGCAAAGTTTGTTCGTCCCTTCATTAAGATTCTTTGCGAATGGATCGCCTTTGATCCAGTTTGTATCACGAATATTGCGCGCGAGCTCAACTCCTTCGCGAGCAAGATTTGATGCAACAAGACGGGATGCACCGACTGCTTCATTTTTAAAATTAATAGTCGTAAATGCAAGCGCGCTCACAAGCGCAAGAGAAAGCATAAAGATGGCAGTGATAAGCTCGATGAGCGTCGATCCACGCCGATCTCTCTGTCTTGAATATATGCTAAAGGGGAAATGCATGGGGGAATGATTTTTTTTTATGAAGTGGCGTGAGAACGCTGTTCTCCACCAACGGAAATGAGGATATCGTCAAACATTTCTTTCTGCTCAGCAATGACAACGCGTTGTTTCACGAGTTCAAGAAGCGCAAGAAAACTGACAATAATTTCTGTCTTTGACTGTGTGTTCTCTAAAAGAGAGTGAAAATAGAACTTCATAGTGGAAGCAAGCATAGTTCGTAATTGATCCATTTTCTCCTCAATACTCACACGTGAATCAAAATAAATACTTTTAGGAAGTTCTCTCGGGATCTCTATGTGATGGAGTACATGGATAAAGGTACTCATCAATGTATCTATCGTTACTCGCAATGGAGGAGAAAAAACAATCTCTGATTCAGAAATACGGGGCGGCCTCAAGAATGAAATCTTTTTAAGACGAACAATACCCTCTATCATTTTAGCAGCCCGAGCAAATTCACGATATATCTTTAATTGTTGTTCGAGATCTTCTCCTTCCGTATGCTCATCATCATAGTGTGGAAGGAGAAGACGCGACTTTATTAAAATAAGTTTCGCGGCAATGACAAGAAAGTCAGCAAGCTCCTCAAGTTGTCGCCCTTGATGAGAGAGTGTCGCGAGTTGATGAAGATACTGCTCTGCAATAGTGGCAAGAGAAAGACGGGTAATATCTAATTCTTCCTTTTCAATGAGTTGCAAAAGAAGATCAAGGGGACCCTCAAATTGTTCAACATGAATTGGTAGCATTATTTCTTTGTTTTTCTATGGGCGCTCTTTTTTACACTATTAATTTTTTTCTTTGGAAGGACAATTTTTTTAAGAAGAGAGCATGCTCCGATAAGCGGCTTTTCAAGAGCGATAAAATCTTTTACCGCCATGCTCACAGATTGGTTAAATGCTCCCGCATTGAATACTGCCTTTTTATTTTTTAAAAAAGCTTTATCAAGAACAACCGGTAGCTTATAACGACTCCCAAATGGTATCAATGGACTTTTCTTTATAGCGAGAAAGTCGATCATTTCTCGTTCTTTTGGTATGCGTATCTTTTTTACCTTCAAAATTTTTGCAAGTTTAAAAAAATCAAGGGTATGCGCAGCCGAAAGAACAGCTAAAAATGCTCCTTTCTCATGCTTAAGAAATAACGCCTTGGCAACCTGTGTACCGGGAATTCGAAGTGTGGCGGCAAGATCATACCCCGTAAAAATGGTACGGTGTACGAGTGATTCATGTCGAATCTTTTTTGCAAGGAGGTATTCGAAAAGTTTTTTCGGTGATGTCATAACGGGGACGATGTATGAGGAAGAATATGAGTAATACCAAGTTCGGTAAGTTGTTTCTGTTCTACTTCACTCGGGGCACCAACCACAAGATCACGCCCATCACCGGTCTTTGGGAATGCCATGACTTCACGAATGTTTGGTTCGTCGAGAAAAAGCATAAGGAGACGATCAATGCCTGGCGCTATCCCTCCATGCGGTGGCGCTCCATATTGAAACGCTTGGAGCATGTGCGAAAAATCTTTTTGTTGTTCTACTGAAAATCCAATCAATTCAAAAATCTTCTGTTGAATGTCGGGAACATGAATACGGATACTCCCCCCGGCTGCTTCGTTTCCGTTTACAACAAAATCATACTGTAACGATTTTACGGTAAGCGGGTCAGTATCCAATAAAGGAATATCTTCTTCGCGGGGCATAGTAAACATATGGTGCATTGGTACGGGATGACCATCGACCAATTCTGCTTCAAAAAGAGGAAAATCAATAGTAAAAGAAAGTGCAAGAATTTCAGGATCGATCAAATTAAGTCGACGCCCAAGGTCAAGTCGAACATACGCAAGCGCTTCTTCAACTATTAAATGGTTGTCTGCGCCGAAGAAAATAATATCGCCCGCTTTTCCATGAAGAATTTCTACAATGCGAGCAGAACGTTCGTCTCCCAAAAATTTTATGATCGGGGAATCCAGCTGTCCGTCTGGCTTTATTTTTATGTATGCAAGACCTCTCGCACGATGCTTTTTTGCTAACTCTGTTAACTCATCAATATGTGATCGCGTGAGTACATCACACGCATTACTCGCGTTCAATGCACGCACAACCCCTCCTTGCGCAATGGCATCAGTGAACACAGAAAAACCGCAATCGGCAACCACGGAAGTGATGTCTGAAATCTCAAGGGCGAACCGTATGTCAGGCTTGTCAATACCATATCGCATCATTACGTCATCATATGATAACCGAGGAATCGGTTTTTGCATGATACGTTTTTTTATATACCCTTTTTCATTTAAAAATTCAATCACTGCGATCATCATCTCCTCTACGAGATCCAATATATCATCACGTTCGACAAATGACATCTCAAGATCAAGTTGAGTAAATTCAGCTTGCCGGTCGCCACGGCCATCTTCGTCACGCAAACATTTTGCGATTTGAAAATATCGATCGATACCACCTACCATCAACAACTGTTTATACTGCTGTGGTGATTGCGGCAATGCATAAAACTGTCCCGGATGAAGACGAGCGGGCACAAGATAATCACGCGCACCCTCTGGTGTACTTTTCGTAAGGAGAGGCGTTTCAACTTCAAAAAAATTCCGGTCACTCAAAAAATTTCGTAAAAATCGTACCACTTCATGACGAACGAGAAGTGCATGTTTTACGCGTGGTCTCCGCATATCGATATATCGGTATGTCAATCTGCGTTCTTCATTGATATCTTTTTCTTGCTCGTGCTCTGACTCTACTTCAAATGGAGGAGTCTTTGATGTATTGCGCACCACAAGAGAGTGGCATTCGACTTCGATCATACCCGTCTTTAATCGAGAATTTACCATAGTATCTGGCCGCGGAGCAACAACACCGCCAACACTTATGACATATTCGCTCCGGACCGCGTCTGCTTTTGTATACGCATCTCCATTCTTTTGCGGGTTAAATACGAGTTGTGTAACACCATATCGATCGCGAAGATCGATAAAAATAAGTCCGCCGTGATCACGACGTGATTGTACCCACCCTGAAAGTGTTACCGTTTTCCCGAGTGCATGTACGTCAAGTTCTCCACACGTATGCGTTCGCATCATACAATTCTTTCATTAATAACACAGCCTTCTTTTGTTTGAAATATACTAAAAATCATTACATATTGCAAGTCAGAGGGAAAGATACTCCTAAGATTGACTTTTAAAAAAAAATATTCTATAGTGGTGAAAGTACGTTCTTTGAAAGGAGTATTCCGTGAAAAAGGTTAAAATTTCTCGACTCGAACACCTTCGAGACCTTACGAATGAGGCTCTCCACCGTCAAAAAGAGGAACAGCGACGTATAGCAAATGAAGATGAAGAACGTCGCGGGGAGTACGAATTGAAAGCGCAAGAGATTATAGATCAAATTGATGACCGTACAGAACGCGAAGCACAACTTTCACGCCGTCATGCTCCGATTATGTCAATTCGCGAAAAAATTGATTTCAAACGACCTTTAGACGTCAGATATAGATATGAGGAATGCCGCGCGGAGTGGCTTATGGGCGCTGCAAAACTGGTCTATGTATTTCTCATTGAGGAAGGACTTGCTCCGACTATTGAATGGTGGAGTACGGAAGATGATGGTGGATTCAATATCATTGCTCACTGGTAACCATATTTAAACCGCGTTCATTGCGGTTTTTTTTATTGCTGAAATAAATAATTTAAAAAATTTCTCTGATAATAACGGTCTTTCAAGATGCTGATGCAAAAACCCATCACATGCCTGCTCGAGTGATCCAAGGACTGTCCTTCTTAAGGGTGTATGTATCGATGAAAAATCTGGACAATATCCTTCATGCGCATACCCAAGGATACGAGAAAACTGTACGATATAGAATTTTGAAAGAAGAGCTGCCTTCGTAGCGGGTACACTCTCAAGATACGAAAAAAAATCTTCAATAAGAGTATATAATTCTTTATCGCATTCGTTCCATTTTACTAATTGATTGGTTATTTCCAGACAATAGGATGCTGCAATACATTTTTCGAACGTATATTTTATGTGTTCTGAACGATGAATCGTGTCAACTGTAGTAATGCGATTAGTATGCTTACCTTTTGCTATTGTAAATGCTGCTTTATGAAAAAGTTCAAGATGACCTGAAAGTTTACTTGAAATTTTCTTCACACCCTGAGCCATTGCTTGAATCTTCCCCTGTTCAGCCGTGTAGAGTGTATAGAGACGATCTGTATCTCGAAAATCTTTTTTACCTATAATATACCCAGTAACCTTATACGTCATGATCTTTCATTGTTATATATCATTGCCTATTACTGCGGAACACGAGATATGTTTCGATCGAGATAACTCTGCAAGATGAGCATCGCAGCAACGGCATGGTCATCACTACCTCCTCCAAGGCGTCGTTTAGCCTCAAGCGATGTAAAGCTTTCATCTGCGGTTTCGACGGGGATTACAATAGATTCTCTTAGGACGCGGATAAATTCTTCGGTTACTGTGCGTTGCTGAGTATGCGTACTCCCAAACATTGGAACACCCACAACGACCATACCGATACCCTCTACTTTCACAACGCTTTTCAATATATTAAGAGTTTCTTGAAGGGATGTTTGTTCGATTGTTTTCCATGGAGACGCAATACTGATATCATCATCACCGATTGCCATCCCGATATGCCGCGCTCCATAATCAAGACCAAGATAGTACATATTACAGACTTGTTATGACATGATGACCGTCCCGTGTCACAACGATCGTATGTTCAAAATGAGCAGCAAGGCTATGATCAACCGTTCTGATTGTCCAACAATCATCATCAACGGTCACATGCCAATCCCCCATCGTCACCATTGGCTCGATGCAAATAACCATGCCTTCTTTCAGGGTTGTGTTCGGATGCCGTGAATCATGATAGCAAAAAATAGGAGGATCTTCGTGAACGGCATACCCCACTCCGTGCCCAGTAAGATCACGAACAACTCCATACCCATACTGTTCGCAATGGTTTTGAGTAATCTGAGAAATTTCGTGGGTCGTTGTGCCGGGACGGACGATTTCAATGGTGCGATCAAGGGCATCCTTTGTCCGTTCTATAAGTTTTTCTGCCTGCTTTGAAATACGTCCGACACCAACTGTCAGAGCCGCATCAGTGAAAAGACCTTTTTGAGATGGATACTGAACACCCAAATCAAGACCAAGAATATCTCCCTCTTTGAGAACAATATTCCGTGTACCGATCCCATGAACGACCTCATCATTTATCGATGCGCACAATGTCGCAGGAAATCCGGAATTCTTCTTTGTTTCACCATACCCAAGAAATGCAGGCTTTCCTCCATGTTTTTCCAAAAATTCTTGCGCGCGAGCATCAAGATCACATAAAAGGACACCCGGCTTTACATGTGCTTGAAGTAGGGCAAGCGCTTGAGCAAGAATATTCCCACCTTCACGCAAGATTTCAATTTCTTGTTTTGATTTAATAGTTACCATGGCATTATTGTATCTTATTTTTAAAAACTCCGCCTAGTATTGCGGAGTGTTTAATCTTGGACTCGGTTGCCTATCTTACATAAATTCTTCGTAATTTCTTGTAGTCAACTGTGCTTGAATTTGTTTCATCGTTTCAAGTACAACACTCACCACAATCAAAAGGCTTGTACCACCGATTGCAAGACTATTGATCCCAGTAATTTGTTGGACAACAAGAGGAAGAACAGCTATCACTCCTAAAAATAAGGCGCCGGGAAGAATAATTTTAGTAACGGTTGCCTGTAAATATTCTGCTGTTGCCTTTCCTGGACGGATCCCGGGAATAAACCCACCTTGTTTCTGGACGTTTTCTGCAATCTGTTCTGGCTTAAATACAACGGCAGTATAAAAATAAGTGAATGCGATAACAAAGATAAAATACAGCACTCCGTAATGCGTTTGATTGTTAAAAAATGCTACAACCGCTTGCGCTCCCTGTGCAACCCATGGGGTTTGCGCATGAAGAAAAAATTGTGCAATTGTTGAAGGAAAAAGAATAACGGAGATCGCAAAAATGATCGGGATCACACCGGCTTGATTAACACGTAATGGAAGATGGGTATCTACACTTCCGTAGGTCTGAAGTCCTCGTGTACGACGCGCATACGAGACGGGAATATTCCTTTGAGCTTCTGTCATAAGAACAACAAGCACAATCGTTACCAAACTGATGCCCACAAAAAGTATTAAATTAACTATCTGAGATTGATCAAGCACTTCAACGGATTTAACAAGTGTGGGAAGACTGGCAACAATGCCGGAAAAAATTAACAAAGAAATGCCATTCCCGATTTTCTTTTCTGAAATAAGTTCTCCAAGCCACATGACAAATACGGTTCCCGTGGTGAGTGTTGCGATCATGAAGAGCATCGTCCATGGTGTGAGCGTGCCAAGAATAGGCCGTGGTGATTGGTTAAGAAGCATAATGAGACCGTACGCCTGCAATACCGCAAGTGGCACTGTGAGATATCGTGTGTACTGATTGATCTTTTGTCTCCCATATTCTCCTTCTTTTGAAAGCGCCTCGAGACGAGGAAGAATCATCACTAACAATTGAAAAATGATAGATGCGGTGATATACGGACCGACACCCATTGCAACAAGAGAGAATCGTGTAAGACCTCCCCCTGAAAAAATATTCATGAGGCCAAAAATCTGATTACCTTGGAAAAATAATTTAAGATTCTGTACGTCAACACCTGGAAGCGGAATATTCGCGGCAAGACGAAATATGACCAACATCGCGAGTACAAAAAAAATACGATTTCTCAAATCAGGAAGTCTGAATACGTGAACAATTGTTTTAAGCATACCCTGTTAAGATGTTACGCCTCGACTGTACCGCCTGCTTTTTCAATCTTCATTTTTGCTGTTTTGGAAACAAAACAGTGCTGAACTGTGAGTTTTTTACTGAGTTTCCCATCACCGAGAATTTTTATCGTCATCGCTCGAGCCTGAGGGAGTTGAATAAGTTTTTTCTCGAGAAGTGTTTCTGGGGTAACAACATCACCATGAGAAAATGATTCGTTAAGTCTTTCTACGTTCACATGAATTGCTTTGCCATGGATACTCTTAAACCCCCGTAATTTTGGCACGCGAAGAAGTGTTGCTCGAAGACCGCGGAGCTTCAAACCTTTGCTTCCGCCACTTCTTGACTTCTGCCCCTTCATACCACGCGTTGAATACGCACCATGGCCTGAACCAAGTCCACGTCCGATGCGTTTCGCTTTTTTTATTGAGTGTTTAAATGGTTTTATTGTATGCAATCGCATAATTGTTTGAAACAAATACTATTCTGAAATCTTCACCTCACCTATTACTTCATCGTGAAGGAGGACGGGAACTTTTTTCCGTTTCACAAGGGATGCGCGGAGATCGGTAAGAGCGCTGAACAATGCTTTAACATTATTAATTTTATTTTTTGAACCGTATACTTTCGCAACGATATTATCGAGACCTGAAATTTCTAATGCTGATCGAACAGCTCCGCCCGCCATGACTCCAGTACCTTTCGGAGCCGGTTTCAATAACAATCGAGCTGCTTTGTATTTCTTTTTTATTTCGTGAGGAATTGTGCCTTGTACAATAGGAATGGTGATCATATTCTTTTTTGCTCTGGCAACAGCTTTATTAATGGCAAGAGATACATCAGCACCTTTCCCAACCCCAAACCCAACACGACCCTTGTGATCTCCAATGACAAGACAGGCACGAAAACGCATACGTTTTCCTCCAGCCATGACACGCGTCACCCGAGCGATATCAATGGTTCTCTGATCAAATTCTCGCTCTTCTTGGCGCGGACCTCGTCCTCGTTTTGTTTCTCTCTCTGCCATACGGTATGGTGTAGTTCGTTAAATCCTCTATGAAATATTAAAATGTTAATCCTGCTTCACGGGCACCATCTGCAACAGATTTAACCCTGCCATGGTATTTATTACCTCCACGATCAAACACAATAACACTAATCCCTTTTTCTGTTGCTTTCTTCCCGAGTACATTCCCAAGAAGATACGCTCGCTCTGTTTTTGTTTTCTTCTTTTGCTCTGAAGTTAAATCTTTTTCGGAAGCGCTTAGAAGCGTCATACTCTTGCTGTCATCTATAAGTTGAATAAACATCCGTTTTGATCCTCTAAACACAGAGAGACGCGGACATGTTGCAGTCCCGGATATTTTTGCTCTGACACGTTTCTTTCGTAATATTCTTTTCTGTTGAATAGTAGTTTTCATAAAGAGAAGGGGTTCTTATTTTGCACCAGCTTTCGCCGCTTTACCAGCTTTCATACGAATAACCTCTCCAACATAACGGATCCCTTTCCCCTTATAAGGCTCAGGCTTACGAAATGAACGAATATACGCGGCAGTTTCACCAATTAACTGTTTATCAATACCTGAAAGAGTAATAACATTTTTTTCTACTTTCGCTTCAATGCCGGCAGGTAAGATGCATTGTATGGGGTGAGAGAATCCAAGATTCAATGTTAATCCATCCCCTGAAAGAACGACTTTATACCCAACACCGTGAAGTTCTAACTGTTTTTCAAAACCCTTCGTAACACCGGTAACCATATTTTGGATAAGCCGCTGGGAAAGCCCCCATAATCCTCGATCAAATACATTTTTTTCATCTTTTACGTGAACACGAAGAATATCATCATCTTTTGAGAGAGAAACATGACTATGTAATAGTTGCTGAAGTGTTCCTTTTGGTCCCTTCACTGAAACGATAGGAAGAGCGATTGTTACTTCAACGCCCGCGGGGAGTGTTATGAGTTGTTTTCCGATACGTGACATACAATCTTAGTCTTAGTGGACTTCACAAATTATTTCACCACCTAATCGTAACTTCTTTGCCTGCCGATTTGTCATAATACCTCTCGACGTAGAAAGAATGGCAATACCATAATTTCGTAAAACGACCGGGAGCTCCTCTACATTCGTATAAATCCTGCATCCTGGCTTACTAATCCTTTTAATTGCTTGAATGGCAGGGGTCGTTTCATCGGAATACTGTAGCACAAGTGAGAGATTACGGAAAGGACCCTCAGACAGGGTTTCATAATCCTTGATATATCCTTCAGCCTTGAGCACATCGGCGATCCCCTTTTTCATTCGAGAATAGGGAACAACCACTCGCTCTTTGCGAACAGCTGAAGCATTACGTATACGTGTTAACATGTCTGCGATTGGATCGGTCATCATATAATCATAAATAAAATTCAAGGACTACCAGCTACTCTTCGTCACACCGGGAATTGACCCCTGGTTTGCTAATTCACGGAAGCAAATACGACACAAAGAAAATGCTCTCATAAATCCATGCCGTCTTCCGCAACGCCAACATCGCCGAACGATTCGTGTAGAAAATTTCGGATGTGCGAGCGAGCGTTTTGATTTTGCTTCTTGAGCATTAGTAGCCATACGTATTGAAAATATCCTATCAAAATTATTTTTTAATCTTTCCCTTCCTTAAAAGGAACTCCAATGGCGCGAAACAATGCGAGTCCCGTTTTTCTGTCTCCTGCATTCGTGGTAATTGCAACTTCGATACCATGTACTCTATCAATTTCATCGGAACGGACTTCAGGAAATGGAAGATGTTCTTTAAAACCAATAGAAAGATTTCCTTGTTTATCGATTGCTTTCATATCAAGACCTCGAAAATCACGAATGCGAGGCAATGTAAATGCAAATAATTTCTCAAGGAAATCATACATCCGTTTCTTGCGCAATGTTGCTTTCAACCCAACAACCAATCCTTGGCGGATCTTAAAACTCGAAATAGATTTCTTTGCTTTTGTCCTCACCGGTTTCTGGCCAGCAATACGAGTAAATGAATCTTCGACTGATGTCAGATAATTTGGGTCTTTTAATGACTTACCAACACCCACATTTAATGTAACCTTCAAGATATGAGGTACTTGTAAATCATTTTTAAGTCCCAACTCTTTCTTGAGGGCAGGAACAATTTCTTTTTTAAATCGTGTTTCAAAATTCATATGCTTACGTAGTAAATGCTTGATGGCATTTTTTACACATTCGTTCATTCTTTTGTTTCGCGCTTTCAACTTTTCGATATCCTACTCGCGTAGCTTTCCCACACTTCGGACAAAGAACCATTACTTTCGATACATCCAATTTCCCGGGGAAATATGCTTTCTGACCTTTTTCATTTTCGTTGCGAGGACGAACATGTTTTGTGATAATATTCACCCCTTCAACGACAACCTTTCCGAGCTTCGGATGCGCACGCAGAACCTTACCGGACTTTCCTTTGTCCTTTCCCGTGATAACGATTACTTTGTCGTTTTTTCTAACTTTCATACGTGTCAAATTAAAGCACTTCAGGCGCTAATGAAATAATTTTTGAAAATCCTTTTGCACGCAATTCACGAGATATAGGACCAAAAATACGACTACCGCGAGGTTCCTTCGACTTTCTATCAATAAGAACGATCGCATTATCATCAAAGCGAATATAGGTCCCATCTTTGCGGCGTGTCTCTTTTCGTGTTCGAACAATCACCCCATGAGCAACTTCTCCTTTTTTTACCATACTGTGAGGTAATGCTTCTTTAATGGAGACTGTGATGATATCCCCAACTCGGGCATACCGTTTCTTATATCCACCCAGCACGCGAATACACTGGATACGTTTCGCACCCGTGTTATCTGCAGATTGTAATATTGATCTATGCTGAATCATATAGATATCTTAAATAACATTCCATCGTTTATCGCGACTCAATGGACGTGTTTCTTGAAAACGAACGACATCGCCAACAACATGTTCATTCTTCTCATCATGAACCTTAAAGCGTTTCGATCGTGTGTATCTTTTTTTATATTTTGGATGAACTTCAATGCTGTCAACTCGAACAACGATGGTTTTATCCATCTTGTCGCTAACAACAACGCCTTTGAATGTTCTTGTATGTTTCTGATCTGTCATATATTAATTCTTTTTTGCTGAAAGAAGAGTTAGGATGCGTGCAATGGTGGTACGTGTCTTACGAATATCCCGTATACCCTTCAACTCCCGAGACGCGACCTTAAATCGAAGTATGCGAAGTTCACTCTGTTTCACTGTTAAGAGCGTCTCTAATTCATGCGCCGTTTTCTCCATTAATTCCTTCCATTTCATACAATTAGATATTCTTCTTTACGAATTTCGTTTTCACGCATAATTTATGACCTGCAAGCCGAAATGCTTCTTTCGCAGTCTGTTCGTCAACCCCTCCCATTTCCAAAAGAACAGTGCCCGGCTTTACGACAGTAACATAATGATCTACCGCACCCTTGCCACCACCCATAGTATTTTCATTTCCATGAAATGTGATTGGTTTGTCAGGAAATACTCGAATCCAAATTTTACCTCCTCTTTTAATATACCGAGTGATAGCACGACGAGCTGCTTCAATTTGACGTGCCGTAATCCATGATTCTTCAAGCGATTTCAACCCAAAGTCACCAAAGCTGACGGCTGTTTTCGTCGTCGCAACGCGAGTGCCATTTCTGCCGCGGCCCTTCTGCCATTTTCTATGCTTTACTTTCTTTGGGAAAAACATATATTCTTACGTATTATTTTCCGCTTGAAGCGGATTTCCCCTCTTCAAAAATATCACCTTTATAAATCCAAACCTTCACACCAATTGCGCCTGCCATTGTTCGCGCTGTAGCAACCGCATAATCAATATTGGCTCGAAGTGTATGCAATGGAATTTTCCCCCATGTCAATTTCTCATGGTTTGCAATTTCTGAACCATTAAGACGACCACCGACCAACACCTTCACTCCCTGGACTCCACCTTTCTGAACACGCTCAACCGCTTGCTTCATGACGCGGCGATATGGCATACGTTTCTCAAGTTCTTCAGCCATTGCCTGAGCAACAAGTTGCGCGTTCACACCCGGTCGATCCACTTCAAGAATATTCAGATTGATCGTTACCTTGTGTGTTCCAAAAAATTTCTTTTTTAGCTTCTTCTTTAATTCCTCCGCTCCGGCACCTTGTCGTCCAATGACAACGCCAGGCTTTGCGGAGTGAATAACGATTGTTATAACATTTCGCGTACGCTCAATTTCTATTTTTGCAATACCTGCATTTTTTAATTCCTTTTTAAGATACTCCTTGATTTGGATATCATATTTCAGATTATCTGAAAATTCCCGACCACGAGCAAACCACTTCGAATCCCATCCGAAGATAACACCGGTACGAAATATTTTTGGATGCACTTTCTGTCCCATAGAAATTGAATGAATTATACCCCTTCCTTCTTATTGCTTTTTCGTGGTGTCTTCTTTGTGTCACCACCTTTTGTAGTAGAGCTCTTTTTCTCCTTCGATACCACGTCATCGGATTTTTCATCAAGAACAATAGTGATGTGACATGAATGTTTTGCAATTGGCGCCGCTCTTCCGAATGCCCGCGCGCGCCATCGCTTTAACATTGGCCCTTGATCGACAAAGATTTTCTTCACAAACAATCGCTCCCTCTTCAGTTGAAAATTGTGCTCTGCATTTGCAAGAGCTGAGCGAAGAGTTTTTTCAATCGGTTTACTTGCAGCCTTTACAATAACACGAAGATGATCCAACGCGGGTAACACATCCATGCCGCGGATAGCATCTGCTACCAACCGCACTTTTCTGTTAGACATTCGAAGATATCGTGTTTTTGCAAGTATTTCCATATTATTTCTTGGCAGGTGCTACGGGTGCTACAATAGCCGGTTTTGCTGATGCTGCCTGCTCTTGTTCTTTTTGCATTTTGCCTCCATGTCGAATAAATTTACGAGTTGGTGAAAATTCACCAAGACGATGCCCTACCATGTTTTCAACAACTCGCACGGAAACATGAACCTTGCCGTTATGGACGCCAAACGTAAAACCGACCATTTCAGGCGTAATCACACATGCGCGTGACCATGTCTTGATGACAGTCTTATCATTCACGGAAAGCTTTCCAATCTTAGAAAGCAACCGCTCGTCGACGTAAGGACCTTTTTTGAGACTTCGAGACATACGGGTCTATGAACGTTTCTTAATAATATATTTATTAGACATCTTTTTCCTCTTGCGGGTCTTCAGACCAAGTGCTGGCCTTCCCTTGGGAGTTTTTGGATGTTTCAAACCAATTGGTGTATTACCTTCGCCACCGCCATGAGGATGATCAACCGGATTCATTGCCTTACCGCGCACAGATGGACGCCATCCAAGATGACGTTTTCGTCCTGCCTTGCCCCAACGAATATGTCGATGATCAGGATTCCCAACTTGACCGATAGTTGCCATACAGGAACCTTTAAACATGCGGACTTCACCTGATGGAAGCTTGACCTGGGCCATCTCTCCTTCTACGGCCATAAGTCGCGCGGCAACACCTGCCGAACGGACAATTTGAGCACCACGACCAGGAGTCATTTCAAGCGCATGAATCATAGTCCCAATAGGAATATGAGTAAGCACTAACCGATTTCCCGGTTTAATATCAACACGAGACAGAGATGAAACAACCTCGTCTCCGACACCCAAACCAAGGGGGGCTATGATATATACCTTCTCATTATCTTGATATGTGATAAGAGCAATATTGGCATTTCTATTTGGATCGTATTCAATACTAGCAACCTTTGCGGGAATATCAAATTTCTTCCTCTTAAAATCAATCAAACGATAGTATCGTTTTACGCCGCCGCCACGATGACGAACGGTAATTTTACCCTGGTTATTTCTACCTGATTTTTTTCGTTTAATGACAATGAGACTTTTTTCCGGCTCATGTTTCGTGATTTCAGAAAAATCTAAAACACTTGACTTGCGCCTCCCGGGACTTGTTGGATTGTATATTTTGATACCCATATGCGTTATGCAACGTTTACGTGTTGGCCTTTCTTAACGGTGACAATCGCTTTCTTCCATTCCTTTTGCTTGCCAATACGGCGACCGGAACGAACGGTTTTACCATCCTGACGTATGATAGCTACTTTTATAGGCATCATGCCATACATATTAGAGAATGCTTTTTTTACATCAATTTTGTTCGCCCTTGGAGATATTTCAAATACGTACTTCCCTTCAATACTTAATCGAAATGATTTTTCCGTCATGACCGGACGAAGCACAAGCGCATGCTCTAACACGGAAAACTTTTTTTTCGCATCGAGGGCAACAGATATTTCCTTCTCTGAAGGTAATGCAACAGTCATCCCTGTTACTTTCTTCTCAGTGGGAACCGCCGCTCCTTTTTTTTTCATTTTTTCTAAAAATGGAAGTGCCATATGGATGTATATCTTTTATACCTTTTTTGCGTACATCTTTTCAATCATGTCAACACTGGAAAGTGGCATGACTATTTTCCCTGAATTGAGAATATCAACGATATTCATACTGTGTGCGGGAACGATGTTTACAAACGGAATATTGCGTAAACTCTTATTCATCACCGTTGCGCCCAACGGGGAAACAAATGCAATTTTCTCGGTTTTTTTCTTTGTGCTGGTGATAGGCAGATTCTTAAAAAGCGTCACCATCTCTTTCGTTCTTGGCGTATCAATAGTGAATGTATCCAATAGAATAATATTTCCTGCATGAGCCTTTTGAGAAAGAACCATGCATAATGCCTTTTGTTTCACTTTTTTATTTATTTTGAGAGAATAATTCCTGTTGCTGCGTGGACCAAAACTCACACCACCACCACGCCACAATGGTGAACGGATGGAACCATGACGTGCGCGGCCGGTACCTTTTTGCTTCCAAGGCTTCTTACCACCACCGCGAACTTCTCCACGAGATTTTGTATGTGCAAGGACATGACGCGCGTTTGCTTGTTGCGCAACGACTGCAAAGTGCACAAGACCCTCTTGAAGGGGTACATCAAACACATCACCGGAAAGTTCTCGTTGTGAAACTTTCTTTCCTGCGTTGTTATATACGTCGAGTGTAATTTTTTTCGTTGCTGTTGCCATAGTACGTAGATTCCACGGTGTATTATGCTTTATTCTCTTCTGTGTGTTCTTGCACCTGGTGCTCCTGCATATTTCCTGCCTGCCCCGTTTGAGGGGATTCGTGATTCTTCGACTTCTTATATTCCATATCTCCCTTAGTCGCACTCACAACAAGAAAACCGTTACGAGCTCCCGGGACAGCACCACCTACAAAAAGAAGTCCTTTCTCTTGATCAATGTCGATAATTTCTAAGTTCTTCACGGTAACCTGCTGGTTACCCATCCGACCCGCCATGCGCTTTCCCTTAAACACGCGCTGCACACCACCGGCACCAATTGAACCGGGCATACGTTCCTGATCCTTATGACCATGTGTCGATGGATGACCCCTAAAATGATGTCGCTTCACAACACCGGTAAACCCACGTCCCTTAGAATGGCCGACAACAGTGACGAAATCTCCTACATTAAAATTTGTAATATCAGCAACATCGCCTATGGTAACTTTTTCTGTCGCAGCGTTTCGAATTTCTTTCATAAAACGAAAACCTCGCCCCGCTTTCCACTCTTTCGCTTTTTTAAAATGACCTGCAAGCGGTTTTGAAATATTTTTCTTCTCACCATATCCAAGCTGAAGAGCGTCATATCCATCACTCTCCGTTGTCTTAACTTGCACAACGACACAAGGACCTGCTTGAATAGCAGTAACAGGACAGACTGAACCGTCTGCCTTAAAACGCTGTGCCATGTGTTGTTTTTTTCCAAGGATAAATTTCATATACACTTCTTTTCTCTAAAGAGAAAACCGAGCTCGAACGGCCCGGTTTTCTTTCCGGATTATTCTTGCGTACGTTATGTGGTAACTTTTTTTCTAATGGTACTCCGTATTCTTTCTCTATAGCTTCTATGGGTACTTCCCGTAAAGGGGTTATCCAGAGCAACCAAGGAAAGGTGGATTTTTCTTAAAGCATCTTCAATTCAAGATCTACACCTGCAGGCAAACTCAGGCTTGTCAGTATGTCTGTAGTTTTCGCTGTTGGATCAACAATATCGATGATACGCTTGTGTACACGCATTTCGTATTGATCTTGGGCATTCTTATGGACGAATGTCGACCGTAAGACTGTATATTTTTTCTTCTCCGTTGGTAACGGGATTGGTCCCTTTACCGACGCTCCACTCCGCGTTACTGCTTCAATAATACTTGTCGCAGATTGGTCGATGATCTTATGATCATACGCGCGAAGTTTAATACGGATTCTTGGTTTATCCTGTTCACCTTCTACGGTTTCTTTCTGTTTTACAGCGTGTGCGGACATTACCGTTGATGGTTATTTAAGAATTTTTGTGACTACACCTGCGCCAACGGTCATGCCTCCTTCGCGGATTGCAAACCGTTGTTTTTCTTCAAGAGCGACAGGAGTAATGAGTTTTACGCCCAAAGTGATGGTATCACCGGGCATAACCATTTCGGTTCCCTCGGGAAGAGTAATTTCACCGGTAACATCAGTAGTACGGATATAAAACTGTGGCTTGTATCCCTTAAAAAACGGCTTGTGACGCCCACCTTCTTCTTTCGAGAGGATATAGATCTCTGCCTCGAATTCAACATGCGGTGTAACGCTTCCTGTTTTTGCAAGTACCTGACCACGTTCTACATCGTCTTTCTTTGTACCACGGAGAAGAAGACCGGCATTATCACCAGCCCGTCCTTCATCCAATGATTTGTTGAACATTTCAATACCGGTAACAACCGTTTTTTGCGTATCTCGAAGACCGACGATTTCGACTTCTTCGTTTACTTTGATAACCCCGCGCTCAATTCTCCCCGTGACAACAGTACCTCGTCCCTCGATTGAAAAAATATCTTCAATCGGCATGAGAAATGGTTTGTCTGTGTCGCGGACTGGTTCTGGGATATATTCATCAAGTGCTTTAAGAAGATCAAGGATTGGCTTTGCGTATTCTTCGTTAGAAGGATTTTCCAATGCCTTCAAGGCAGAACCACGAATAATAGGGGTAGTATCGCCAGGAAATTCGTATTTTTTCAAAAGATCGCGAACCTCTTCTTCGACGAGATCAATAAGTTCCTTGTCGGCAACCATATCAACCTTGTTCAAAAATACAACAATATAAGGAACGCCAACTTGGCGTGCAAGAAGAATATGTTCACGTGTTTGAGGCATAGGGCCATCTGTCGCAGAAACAACAAGGATAGCACCATCCATTTGGGCTGCACCAGTGATCATGTTCTTGATGTAATCAGCATGTCCAGGACAGTCAACGTGAGCATAGTGACGTAATGTACTCTCGTATTCAACGTGCGCAGTATTAATAGTAATACCACGAGCCTTCTCCTCAGGAGCTGCATCGATTTGATCGACAGATTTATCCTGAGCAATAAAACCATGTGCCGCAAGAACCTTTAACATAGCTGCGGTCAACGTGGTCTTTCCATGGTCAACATGACCAATGGTACCGACATTCACGTGTGGCTTTGTTCGTTCAAATTTCCCTGCCATAGTAATTTTTCTTTATAAAAAGATTAGATTTAATTAAATTTTTTAAGGATATCCTCATTTGAATAATAGAGATGTTCTCCTTCTAAAACACCAGTCGTGCTTTCCAGTATACCAGATTTTTCCGACGTGTCAACAGAAAAAACATCCCCACCCTCTTGTAGGAGGGCGATTTCACGATTTATTGTATGAATATCACCTTCTTCTGTCAAGAGAGCTGTCGCTTCGTCAGTATCCAAAATAAGCTGTTTGTACCTTCCAAACCCCATAACAACAAAAGGATTCTCGTCTTTAATAACAATACAAGTGTCCCCTGTTTTCCCAACGAGCGCAAGAATTTCATCCAATAGCTTCTTTGTCATACGGCTTTAGCTCTTCTTAGCAGCGATTGTTTCAAGGATATTACGAGGCACTTCAGCGTAATGATCAAATTCCATACTGTAACTTGCTCTCCCTTGAGTCATAGATCGAAGTCCCGTAGCATATCCAAACATCTCTGCGAGAGGCACGAACGCATCAATAACTTTGACCCCTCCACGCTCTCCCATTTCTCTAATTTGACCACGTTTAGAATTGATATCCCCAATCACTTCCCCCATAAACTGTTCCGGAGTAATGACTTCAATCTTCATAACAGGTTCAAGAAGAACCGGTCCCGCACGACGAGCTGCCTCCTGAAATGCCATAGAGCTTGCAATTTTAAATGCCGCTTCAGATGAGTCAACTTCATGGAAGGAACCGTCGAAGACGGTAACTTTTACATCGATGAGATGATACCCCGCAAGAATACCTCTCGTTGCGGCTTCTTTAGCTCCATTCCCGATAGGTTTGATATATTCTTTTGGAATAACACCACCTTTAACCTCGTCAACGAATTCAAAACCCTTGCCCGGCTCGGATGGTTCTACTTTGAGCCAGCAATGACCGTATTGGCCACGGCCACCCGACTGACGGATATATTTTCCTTCTGCTTCAGCAACTTTTGTAATTGTTTCACGATATGCAACCTGTGGTTTACCAACATTTGCTTCCACTTTAAATTCGCGTTTCATGCGATCAACAATAATCTCAAGATGAAGCTCCCCCATACCGGAAATAATCGTCTGGAGAGTTTCTTCGTCTGTTCGTACGCGAAACGTTGGATCTTCTTCTGAAAGTTTTGACAATGCGACACCCATACGTTCCTGATCGCCTTTTGTTTTTGGCTCAATCGCGATAGAAATAACCGGTTCTGGAAAAACAATTGATTCAAGGACAACCGGATGGTCAGAGTCACACAATGAATCACCGGTGAACGTATTTTTTAAACCAACGGCTGCGCCAATATCTCCTGCACCAATTTCTTCAATATCTTCGCGATCGTTTGCATACATACGGACAATACGACTAATCCTCTCGCGTTCCCCGGAAGTCGTATTGAGCACGTACGATCCTGCTTTCAATGTTCCTGAATACACCCGAAAAAAACAAAGTTTCCCAATGAAAGGGTCAGCCGCGATTTTAAAAGCAAGCGCGGAAAATGGTTCCTTGTCATCTGCACTTCTCATAATCTCTGTGTCCGGATCCTTTGGATGAAACCCTTTTACAGGAGGGATATCAATGGGAGATGGAAGATAATCATTCACCGCGTCCAAGAGAAACTGAACACCTTTATTTTTTAACGCACTCCCACAAAGTACCGGGATAATATCCCCTGAGATTGTTGCTCTACGAAGAATTTTCTTCAAATCCTCGAGAGGAATCTCCTGACCGGCTAAATAGGCATTCATGAGGTTCTCGTCGTTCTCAATAATTACCTCGATAAGTCGTGCACGATATTCCTGCACTTTTTCCTTCATATCGGCAGGAATCTCGACTTCATCAATCTTCGTTCCGAGCTCATCTTGGTAGAGATATGCTTTTTGAGTAAGAAGATCGATGATACCCTTGAACTGATCTTCAGTACCAATCGGTAATTGAATAGGATATGCCCGCTTTGTTAATCGATTATGAATCGATTCAAGATCAGCATAGAAATCCGCACCGGTACGATCGAGTTTGTTGATAAAACACATGCGTGGAACCTCATATTTATCTGCCTGATGCCATACTGTCTCAGATTGTGGCTCAACACCTGCGACACCATCAAATACGACAACACCTCCATCGAGTACGCGTAATGAACGTTGCACTTCAACGGTGAAATCAATGTGTCCCGGTGTATCGATAATATTAAAACGATTCCCCTTCCAGAAACAAGTAGTCGCGGCTGCCGTAATAGTGATACCACGCTCTTGCTCTTGTTCCATCCAATCCATTGTAGCGGCTCCTTCATGTACCTCTCCGATTTTATGCTTTTTCCCGGTATAAAACAAAATGCGTTCACTCACGGTAGTCTTCCCCGCGTCAATGTGGGCAATAATTCCAAAATTACGAGTTTTTTCGATTGGATATTCTCTCATATATACCTATCTTCCAGTTTTGATACTAAGTAAATGATTAAAAAAATAAAAATCCGGAAAAAACCGAATTTTTATACAGAGGGATATTACACTACCATACCTAGCGAGAAAAACGGGCGAAATGCGCAAACGCACGATTTGCTTCCGCCATACGATGAACGTCGTTCTTCTTCTTGACGGCATCTCCCTCTTTATTCATTGCCAAAAGAAGTTCGTCTGCAAGTCTTTCTGCCATAGGACGTTTCTTCTTTGCGCGCGCACCGGCTAAAATCCAACGGAATGCAAGAGCATATCGTCGATCACCGCGAACCGGTACGGGAACTTGGTAATTTGCTCCACCAATACGACGACCTCGAACTTCAATAACAGGAATGATATTTTTCAATGCCTGATCAAAAATATCTAAAGGACTTTGTTTTGTTTTCTCGGAAATAATATCAAATGCACGGTACACAATCTTCTGTGCCACGGTTTTTTTGCCCCGCTCCATGAGATAATTCGTAAACTTAGCTACGACAGCACTCTGGTGTTTTGGGTCAGGGGTAAGAATTCGTTTTGGAGCTTGTTTTCCACGCATAGATGCACATGTTCAAAAATTATGATGATTTTGGACGTTTCGCGCCATAGAGCGAACGACTCTGTTTTCTTCCTTGTACGCCGGAAGTATCATATACACCCCGGACAATATGGTATCGAACACCCGGCAAATCTTTAACTCGACCACCTCGAATAAGCACGATAGAATGCTCTTGGAGATTATGGCCAATACCGGGGATATATGCGGTTACTTCCATACCATTAGAAAGACGGACTCTCGCAATTTTACGAAGCGCTGAGTTTGGCTTTTTAGGAGTTGTGGTTGTCACCTTGAGACATACGCCTCGTTTAAAAGGGCTGTTTACTTCCGTGCGCTTCCGACGAAGAGTATTTAAAACACTCTCCATTGCCGGAGATTTTGATTTTTTGATAATTCTTTTACGTCCTTTTCGAATAAGTTGATTCACGGTCGCCATAACATGTATACATTCTGATGATTCTATTAGAAAAAAAGAAACTCAAACCCAGTATGAGACTAAGTTTGTAAAACAAGCATATAATGCTTTTTAAAACCTGTCAACCCTATAGTCACAACATTAAAACAGAGGAACCCCTAAGAGATTTGTTGTGCGTAAGAAAAGAAAACCGATCACGTGGCGAAGAAACGGATAGATCATGAAATCAATAAAAAGCACGACAAGAAGGAGAGTATTCCCATATCGTTCAAAAAATTCCGTAATGTGACCAAATCGTGGTCCTAAAAGACTGGGGAGGACCTTCGAGCCGTCCAATGGTGCGATTGGCACAAGATTAAATATACCAAGCACAAAATTAATAACCATGAGCTGACTAAGAAATACAATGAGAAAATTCTCAGGACCATACAGAGGAAAAAAGTATTTCAAAGAAAAAGCAGCACAAAGAAAAAGAATAGCATTTGCTGCTGGACCGGCTAGTCCTACATAGAGCGGCCCATACCGCGCATTTTTTAAATTATGCGGATTAAAGGGAACCGGTTTTGCCCATCCAATAAGAAAAGGGGCATGCGTAAGAAGAAGAATCCCCGGCACAAGAAGGGTGCCGATCGGATCAATGTGGGCTAACGGATTCAAAGTGAGTCTCCCTGCATAATGGGCGGTCTTATCTCCTTGAAGATAGGCTGCAAGGGCATGAGAAAATTCATGAATAGAAAGAGATATCAATATCGCAGCTCCCCCGACGATAGTGGAAATGATAAGAGCTCCAGTTGCTTGTTCCATAGTAATATGTTATACTTTTTACATCAAAAATGTATGTTAATTTGTAACACTTTCCCGTCCTCGCTGTTAAAGGCTATGGGGGATACAGTAGTATTATGACTCGTCAATGCACAACTTGCAATCGCAGCTCCATCAAGGTTATTAGTCGCAGCCACTCTAACCAAGCAACACTCCGTCGCCAATATGTCAATCTTCAACACCGTTGGATTGATGGTCTTCAGGTTACTGTTTGTACAAAATGTATCAAGACCCTCAAAAAAAGAGGTGTCCTACCAACCGGCAAAAAATAACCCTGTACGGGGTATAGCGTAATGGTAGCGCACACCCTTGGGGTGGGTGAGGCCGGAGTCCGATTCTCCGTACCCCGAAAGAGAGAAAAAACCTTTGATTTCTTTTAGAAATCAAAGGTTTTTTCTTTTAATCGATGATATGTATACATATCATCGATTGACTTCCTTTTAGGAGTAAGTATACTTTCGAACATACGGTTTCATCGCACCTTTCACAATCTATTCGTACCACACGAGCATAGGTAAGGGAGATTCCCGGTGAAAAAGAACATAACGAAAGATACTACTCCGCGTATCAAAGCTGTCGCATTCGACTTCGATGGTACCCTCTGCGATAGCATCCCAGCAGTCCATTGCGCTATCCGACACATCCTTCGCGAAGCAAAAATTTTCGAATATCCATTAACTCATTATTATAGACATTCGAACCAACGCATTCTGCCGTATCTTCGCCTCTGTGGTGTGGAGCTGTCCGATGCGCGCATTTTCGAGCTCTACCGAGAAGAAATGCATGGTGTCTACGCGTCTTTGTTCCCCGAAACAAGGATGGCACTGGAAGAACTCCAAAACCGAGATATCAAACTCGGTCTGATTAGCGCAAATTTTGCTGACGAAGTCACCCGTAGACTTGAAGCTGAACATATTCAAGACTATTTCGATCTCATCGAATGCCGTATTGAGCAGAAACGAAACGCTCTCAAACGTTTCGCGCATAATTTCAACTTTAAACGAAAAGAAATATTGTTTGTCGGCGATATGAAGTCCGACATCATAGAAGGTCGTTATGCAGGCGTCCAGACAGTTGGGTTCATCTCACCGCATGATCCAAAAAAATCAATTCTTCAGGCAAAACCGGATTTTTCTATCGAGAAACTCACTGATCTTCTTGATCTGCTTTAAAAAACGCACATCCCTCAAAAAAGAGGGATTTTTTTGTCTCACCAATTAAAAAAACCACCACAGAAGTGATGGTCGCATAATCGATTGACTATCCGTTTTTCGGAATCGTCGTAAATGAAGAGGGAAACTGTTCTACATCAATCTTTCGCTTGTAATCTCGCCGGTAAGATTTCTGAAGGAGAACTTTGTCGAGACATAATGGATGATAGCACCTCTTCACTCCATCTCCATTGTCATATTCATCCATCCGATCTCCAGGGTGAATTTCTTTCCCATCACAGAAAGCAAAGGCACACTTTTCTTTCCGAGATGCCGTTGTTGGTGTTATGGATGGTTCTCTTACGGTATTCATGAAACTCTTTTCTCCTGTTCCCGACGTATTCATTCTACTATCCACCCACGCCCTTGCGCACGAGCCCGATTGATCTGAACATTCACCCCCACCGTCCAAAAACCGAATAGGACCAATGCGGCGAAAACACCGACAGCTACTCCTATATTCAATGAATTCTTAGGATATTTCCTCAACTCCCCCTCCTTTTCTTTATAGAAAAGACTATACCACAAACATCATATATGTCAAGACGTTTCTACTCATTCCCGAATCTTTTCTGAATGATCTCCTCAGCAATACTCCTGAAACGATCGCTTCCGGCCATGCTCTCTGGAGCATATTTCGGTACATGATGCGATGAAAAACCAACATTCACATCCTCTGCTTGCTTGGCATAAGGAGTGATCCCCTCGGAAGATCTCCAAGTGTTGAGTGCTTGCGTGGGATCATCTCCTTTATAAAAAACTATTTTTGAGGGCCGCTTGGAAGGATGCTGTTGAAAATACGTATCCCAAAATTGTTGAGAAGAAATCGTATGCTTAGGTTTTTCATATAATAGATCCTGCTCGCGAAGTCCTCGCTTGATCTCAATCTCAAGACGCTCAAATTCTTCCGTGCCGCCTCCGCTCTGATCCATAGCTTTTCGTGCGGCTACAAGCTTATGTAAACTCTCCCTGTTTGTAAAAAAAATATCAAGAACTTTTTCATCGAAGGCCCCAAAGACAGCAATCTTTTCCTCCAGCTTCTTTCTTTGTTCTGAAAAATCAGGTTTCCCCTTTTCCTCCCAAGTTTTTGCATCAATCTCATTGGCAATGGAAAGAAAATCAGGAGATGCGACAACGGAGCGAATCGCGGTGATATTCTTCTTTTTCAAGATAGGATTTTTACTGCTGTCAAGTTCATATCGTGAACCGGTGTTCGGATCAACTTGAGTTTCTTGAGGAATAAAAACAATGCCTGCATTGATATCAATCCCTTTTTCCTCATTCGCCCAGACCCACTTATCGTTCCATGCTCCCCCGCCTTTTTCCGTGAGTCCACCCATTCCTCCGTAAAAATGATGCTGTGACGCGATAAGAGCGGAAGGATATGCGATAAAAATCTCATTCCCTCGTTCTGATCCATAAAAACTGTCGGCAACTTCCTCTGCGGCAAAATGGATTGCGGCACGATCTCCATAGGTTGCTCCCTCGCCCCCTCGCGCCTCTCTTGGTATAAGAAATTCTTCTAATTCTTGTTGTGCCTCTTTTCTGTCTTTCCATTTTTCAAAATGAAGCATATCAGCGATACGCTCTTCCTTTGCTTCGCTCGTAATTGCACCTCCAAGGGCTGATCGAAGACGGCCATCAGCGGCAATTTTCATAAAACCATCGGCATATTGCCCCTCTCCTCCGGAGTGATGGCTAATGTGGTCTCTAACCCCTTGACGCGTGACGTGAGTAACCATTTCTCGAGGAAATCGTTTCATAAGAAGAACATACTCTTCGAGAGAAAGCGATGTAAGATGTTCTTCGTTGAAATGTCGCGAGATATCTTCTTTTGAATAGGGACTTTTCTCCCACTTCGACGCTTCCGTTTCGTAAAACTTTTTAACCATGTGCTCTGCCTCACGTAGTTCCTGTTTTCCTGCTTCAGTCGCGTATTGAGCTTCATACTCTTTTACACGAGATATGCGTCCTTGCATCTTACTGATACTTTTTTCGATTGGCTTAAGTTCCTCATTCTTCTTGACTTTTTCTTGTTTAAGAACTCTTAACTTAAAAAAATTTTTAATGGCACTGGGAAAATTTTGAGAGAGATCATCAATTTTTTTTTCAACTTTTTTAATATCACCTAACTTCTCTTGGAATTTTTTTTCATACGCCCTCAACGGTTTTTTTGTCTCTTCTTCAAATGCTTTCACTCTTTTTTTCTTGTCAAAATATTCAAAGCGTTTCGCTTTTATTTCTTGAGCTTTTTTGTCTCGCTCATCTTTTGATTGTTCCCGCGAAAATTCTTTTAAAAAATTCGGTTCTTTAACCATATGGAATATCTATTGTAGAGAGGCACGGCTGGGGTGTATACTACACATATCTTAATTCGTAGTGTATGTATATGATAAAAAAATTCTTTTTTGTGATTATCGCGTCGATGACTGCTGTTTCAGTCCTCCTCACACTAGTGCCTTCGGGAGAAACGGCAAAAGCGCCATCACTTGTTGGCACCTATCGCTGCTGGCAGTATAATGTAGACGGAAGTGGAGGCTCATGCCGACTTGTCCCTCCGCTCATATTAAAAAAAGGGGGACAATATCAGATATCAAGTGAACGCGGAACATACACTATTACAAACACTACCCTAAAACTCTCAAAATCAAAAATCCGAGGCGCCGGTACAATCCTTGCAAATGGAAATCAAATCCGTTTTTCATATAGCTACCAAGGTCTCAAACATACGATAACGTATCTGCGCGTTGGAGCACAAGTATCAATGGATCAAAAAGAAGCCACCCCCTCATTAAAGAAAACTCCTTCCTCTGTCGAAGTCGATATCACGGTTGAATTTTCTAAACCCGATGGCGGGCTTGCATGGATTAACAGTATCCAGCTCGTGCCGGAAGGAACATCACTTGAAAAAGCTCCGATCCGATATGACGGACTCGCTCTTGTAGAGGGTAATCAACATGTTACGGCATCCTTCTTTGGAAATAAAGAAGTTCAAACTGGGATGGTCTATGATGTGTACACGAATTCAGGAACTGAAAGACTTCTTGTTGGAAAGCTTGATACAAAAAATGCTACAGGGAAAATAACGAAAACATATACGTACCAGCTTGGAGGAACACAAACCACCACTTCGATCTCTCCATCGCTACAACCACAAAAAGATACTTCTTCTCGACCATACGAAGCGCCTTGCAACCCGAATGTCCCACGCTACGCCCAACCAAGTTGCGTTGAATAAATCCTCCTTGAACTATCTACCTTAAACGATGAAATCCCTCCGATGGTATCTCCTTATCGGGACATATGGACTGCGACGGCAGGAAAAAGAGGAATTTTTTAGTAAAAAAATATCCGTTCACGATAAGGAGATACCCGAAAGGAGGGGATCGTCGTTTAAAACCCTCGTCGTAAACGTCTCGCTATCTCGATTACAGCCGTCACGTAATACATCGGATGAAGTGGGAGATCTTGTGTGGGAACATAGCGTTCTTCGTACCCACCAAACCCTTTTTTAAAGAGAGTGAGGCCAGCCCAGGGATGTTCCCTTTTAAAAAGTCCAAAAAAATGGATCACTTCATTATGTGGAGCGATACCCCAAAAATTATACCATCGGCATCCCCGACGTTTTGCTTCACGAATCACTTCCCATTGTAAAAGATATGATGCCGGAATTTTTGGGTGCGTCAACGTAGATGCTCCATGATGATAATATCCGGACGTGGCATCAAATACAACCATCGCTGTCGCGATGATCTCACCTTGATATTCTGCAAAAAAATACCGCGCTGCATTTCTTTTTTGAAAACACTGCATTTCTTTCAAAAAATAATCACGAGAAAATGGAGTGAAATGGTGCCGATCAACCGTTCTCTGGTATACGCGATGAAATTTTTCACCATCTGCACAATCCGAACTTTGAGTGATGGTAACACCATCTTTCTCTGCCTTACGGATTGAATAACGAGTGACCTTTCTCATATCTTTAAGAAGATCATCTTCGGATTTCGTAATATCCAACATCCATGCAATTTCCGGATGCATATGAATCGGCGCGGGGCGAAAACCAAGATCATGAAATATCATTCTATTCTCCATTGTGTCCTCCATGAGTGGACTCACGCGAATAAAATAACACTTTTCTTTCAAGGCCAGTGCTCTGAGATACGAAACTAAATTCTTGAAAGCATACTGACGACTGTGAACTGACAACTGTGAACTCATGATAGGCCCATGCGGGCAAAATAAAAATGATCCTCGACGGGCGCGTATAACAAGAATAAGTGCGACACCAACGAGATTCTCGTGTTCAAATATCCCAAGACGAATAATCTTATGACCCATGTGTTCATTAACATCTCCCCACTCCCAAGAATGAAGAAAGCTGTGAGGCGCTGCATGGTCCAAAAATGATGCCCATTGATTTCTATCTCGTAGAGGAACAATATCAACTATCATAGATACTTCTTTAAACATATTCCGATTCTCTTGAGATCTTTTTCTTGTACATGTATGTCTGTTGGAAGATTCAATGATTCTGCGGCGCATTTTTCTGCGATTGGACATGAGGCGGGATCATATCCAATATGTTTGTAATCAACGCCTCGAGGAGCTATGGCATGCGTATACCAATCGCCAAAATACACACCTTCCTTCTTGGCATCACGCAAAAGCATATCACGTTTGGAGGAGCGTATCGTGTAGCGAAGCCAGGTGCTCTTTCTTCCTTCTTCTTCTTTTGGAAGAAGGAATGAAGTTCCCCGTAACTCTTGCGCGTACCATTCGGCACACCGCCTTCGATGGGTATTAAACGATTCTATTTTTTTCATTTGATGCACTGCAAGGATCGCAAGGGCATGAGAACATTTCTTTAAAAGAACATCCGGCTTCTCTGCTTTTCGTTCATACGGTTGAACTGCCAATGATATGAGAGAACATCTTTTAGCACACTCCATGATAAGTGCGCCCAAAGAACAAAATCCATAGACATTGCGAGCACCGTACGTAATGAGGGGATGCATGAGTTGTTGAGCGATCCAGCGCATCGATGGATATGGTGCTTTTGTTTGAATGTTCCGGATATGTTTTGCAAGCTCATCATGCTGTGTTGTGACCATCCCTCCAAACACCGATGAAATACATTTATCTCTTCCAAAACTCCAAAAGGCGGCATCACCAAACGTCCCCACCTTCTGCCCGTAGTATTCCGCCCCGAGACTATGCGCGCAATCCTCAATAACAAAAAGGTTGTATTTTTTGGCAAAGACAAGAAGACTTTTCAGATCAGCCGGCATACCAAACGTATGTTGGATAATAAGAGCCTTCGTACGAGGTGTCACCTTCCTTTCACAATCTTCCACTGACAGAGTGAAAGATTGATCATCGCAATCTGCATACACCGGCGTTGCGTCAACCCAAAGAACAGCATTGGGGACTGCGACGCATGTATACGCCTGGAGAAGAACCTCATCTGACTTCCCGATACCACGTGCCTGGAGAATGGCAGTGAGACTCCCTCGCCCACTTTCAAATGCATAGGCATACGAGATACCTAAAAATTTTCTGAATTCTTCTTCGAGTGTGTGGGTGGCGCTTCCATGTTTCCATTTCCAAGGAGTACACAAAAGCTTCCATGCCTCCCACACGTCATCAATGCAATTATTGGGTGCCAATTGTGTCAAAATGGATTGCCTCATAGTGGTATATTTCTCGTCGTGACCATGAGCCGTGTCGTAATTGAGGACTCACCCTCTTGGGCTATAACGATAGGATGCTGTAGAATGTCAACGTGTGTTGTGTGTTTTCCTCGTTGAATAGGAATATCGCATCCGATAGAAAATGCGATACGATCACTCCCGATATACCCGAGCCGCCCTGATTGAACTCGTTTTCCCTTTTTCCGAAGATGTTCAATGGATGGATCCGCGGCAATCCATTCTCCATCTGGAAAAAGTATTTCCACCCATGCATGCATAGTCGATAATGAATATCCCGCCCAAAAGCCGCAGATAATACGTGCCGGAATCCCACATGCTCGAGAAAGAGCGATAAAAAGAGTATCGAATCCTCCACAATCGACTACTTCCTTCGTACAAGCCTCTTCTGCCGAATAGAGACCGGGGATAGGATGACCATATCGAAGTGTTTCGATAACATACACATTGATTCTCTCTATAATAATCTCAACGTCTCTCTCCTCTCCTTGAATACTTTTCGCACGGTTTCGTATATCTTCATCTTCAGAGTTACTATACCTATCAGGCCTCAGATATATTTCATGTTTCTGTAACAGCGCTTCTGAATAGTCTTCTAAGAGGTACTTCTTTTTTCCAAATTCATATACACGAGGAATAACCCCTATGGCAAAACTCTCTGAGCATTCTTCCGTTTTTCCGGGAGCAATGCGCGCATCTATCACGGCATATCTATTACCATACATGCTCTCTCGAGTGATAATCGCATTGGCAGGATGGAGACGCGGCTGTTGGGCAAGTGTCTGATATTCCATGTCAGAGGGTACCGGCATAATAACGGAAATATTCTGAGATAGAGAAGAAGTATTAAGTATGGACACCGTATAGTGTACGGTATACACTCGACGCTTCCGATACGTCTCAAGTCCCGACAATTCTCGTATCCGATACGAAATTCCTTTTAAAAAATTGATCATGACACTCTCGTGGGATATATCTTATGAACAAAGTTCATCATGAGAAAACCAAATTGAAATTTCCTTCTCTGCTTCCTCAACATTTCCTGATGCATGCAAAATATTTTTTATTGGACGTTTCTCAATGGTCGCACTCATAGGAAAATCAATTGAGTAGTCTCCTCGAATTGATCCGATATCTGCGTTCTGAGGCACTGTATTCCCGACGATCTTTCGAACCATTTCTACGGCATTTGGTCCACTGATCACCATTGCTGCAATCGGTCCCGAACACATGAAGTCAACAAGCCATCCAACGATAATGGCGCCAACCTTCATCTCATCTGTCGTACCGAGTTCTTGTATTGGATCCTTTTCGTACCGTGTAAGGTCACCAAGAGTACGCTCTCCAAGCTGTCGAATCCATGCCTCTCCTCCGGAGTAGTGCTCCTGCATTTTTTCTCGTGTTGGATTCACCATCTTTAATCCAAGAATCTTAAATCCACGCTGCTCAAAGCGTTTGATTGTTTCTCCGATCAAGCCACGTGATACACCGTCTGGCTTTACTAATAAGAGTGTACGTTCTGTTAGGGGATTATTCATACATTTCTTACAATATATTATTTTTTATTCATAAAAATCTCTTCTCCGTTACTGCGTATATGGATATCTCCATCATGATCAGTACGATAGGTGCGTATGTTCCGATGCGCCAACTTCTCTAATACTGCTCTGTGGGGATGCCCATATGTATTTCCTTTCCCGACAGAGATCAACGCAATATCCGGAGATACTTCGTCAAGAAAGTGATCAGTCGTTGATCCGTCACTTCCATGATGCCCAACTTTAAGGACATCCGAATCAAGATTAACGTTTTGATTGATAAGATCCTCCTCCACTTCTTTACCCGCGTCACCGGTAAAAAGAAATGATTTTTTTCTATACATCAGTCTAGCAACAATCGAGGAATCATTCAAGTCACGAACGTGTCTCCCCGTGAGATCTTCTGTCGGCGCGAGAATATCCAAAGAGAGGTCAGATCCGAAACTAAATTTCTTTCCGGCGCGCGCCTCCTCAAGAGGAATGTGTTTTTCTCGCGCGCTTTTCAAAAACTCTGCGTACCCGGTACTTTCAGAAATCGCGTCCGTGTATAGAATTTTCCCGATTGCATACCGCTTCATGATTCCCGGTAATCCATTGACGTGGTCAGCATGAGAATGAGTAAGAATAACGAGATCGATATGCGTATCAGTGAATGGCAGTATCCTCCCAAGTTTTTGGGAAGCGCTTCCATCCCCTCCACCATCGATCAAAATAGATTGATGGTATGGTGTTCGAATGAGAATGGCATCCCCTTGACCGACATCCAGCATATCTATAGACAGTGTATTCCCTTCCGCGCTGCCAACGAAATAAATACAGAAAAGAACTCCTATACTGCAAAAAACAAATACACCTTTCCGCCGTATCGAACTAAGAGATCGCATAGAGCTACTCATCGTTTCGATATCCCCATACCAAGCTCCGCGTCAAGAATTTTTTTAGCAACATTAAAACGAGTGATACTGTCAGGTGCCCCCAACAGGACTACAAATAATTCTTGCTGTTTATTTTTTGCGCTCACGGTGAGATTGTATCCCGCTTCATCGAGATATCCCGTTTTCCCCCCGGTAATCATTGACGAAGAATAGAGAAGAGTATTGGTTGTCTGCACCGTGAGTCGCCGCCCCGTATTGAGAACCGTAAATGTGTACTTTTTTGTCATGGTTGCTTTCCGAATATCGGCCTGATGAAGGGCTATTTTTGCTAACATATATTGATCAAATACCGAAGAGACATTCTTTGAGTCCAATCCCGTGGAATCTCTAAAAAAAGTATGCGTCATACCGAGTTCACGCGCTTTTGCATTCATTGCTTCAACAAATAAAATTTCTGAAAGTCCCGTTGATCGCGCGAGAGCTTTCGCTGCATTATTTTTTGAACCGACAAGCATACTATAAAATAAATCTTTCACTCGTATCGTATCGCCATTTCGAAACGCTATTTTTGCCGGCTCCGTATCATCGGAGGGACGTATACGAATACTCGTGTTCCAGCCGGGATTGTGGTCAAGGAATACAAGAGCGGTCATCAACTTACTAAGACTTGCGATCGGAAATGGTTGGTCGGTATTTTTCGCATAGGAAATATTCCCATCGCCGTTGGCGACAATAATTGCATGAAGTGACGTAAGGATTTCTTCGAGTGTCGGTTCTTTTTCCTTAAACACGGCAACAGTGGCAAAGGATAACCGTGTCGGAGCGGAGATATATCCATCAGCACGAATAGTTGTTGGAAGCTTTCTCCATTTCTTTTGGTTTCTATCATAGAAATACAGCGCGATACCTTTTTCATACTTTTCTTGTTTTAAAAGAATGGTAATCGGTTTCTTATATTTTTTTGCAGATATATCAAAAAGAAATATGTCACTTTTTTTTTCAAGGGTGAGTGGTATAGGCGCTTCCCCTCCCGCTTCAAATCTTTGTACCGTAAGCTGACCCTCTTCTTCATAGGCGCCGGGAGGAAATGATAGTTTCATATCATTGTTTTGAAACGAAAAAAGATATCCTTTCTTGAGGGTAGCGCTGTCTATATTCCAAGAAGATCCTTCCACATCCGCGTATACCGGTACCACGAACACACACCCCGTGAAAAGAAAAAAATACGCGATGGTCTGAAATAATTTTTGCAGTGTGGAAACGTTCATATATCTCACTTTAAGTATAGACGTCTTTTTCTTTGAAAGAAAATAAAAAACGGTATCATGCTGACGTATATACACATGACAACCACCCAATGCAGCGGGGTCACCTGAAATGAAATGGAAGCAAATGGAATGCGTGATAATGATTCAACACATCGAATGACATACTCAAGAAGCAACCACAGCGGCCATCCTAATGTGATACTGACAGGCTCCACCCACGCCACGCCAAGCATCATGGCTCTCTCTCCGATAATGGCAATACCCATCCATGTCATACCATAGATCATGATTGATGGTATGACGGGCACAATAAGGATATTCGCAACAAGAGCAATCAATGAAATAGTGCCGAATGTTAAAAAAATAAGCGGTGTTGTGAACACCATAGCTGAAATAGTCTGAAAAGCAATGTTCTGAATAAAAAGAGGCATATATGGAATTCGTATAGTTCGAAAAAAAGATGCTCCCACAAAAAGTCCGAGCGTCGCGAGAAACGAGAGTTGAAATCCGAGATCGAAAACAATGTCCGGTTGTATAGCAGTCATAACCGCAGCGGACATGAGTAGAAGACGGAAACCCTTGACCCTTCTCCCAAACCACTGCGCAATGACAAAAAGATATCCCATGATACTTGCCCGAACAGTCGCTGCGGATCCGCCGGTAAACAGAGTAAAGAAAAGTATGCCAACACCGAGAATAAGGGGAAGTTTTTTTCGATGCGCTCCAAGAGAGAGAAGGACTGTGGACAGTATGCTTATCAAAAGGGTGATATTATACCCTGATACCGCGACAATATGAGTGAGACCGGTCGTATTAAATGCTTCAGTGAGATGACGTGAAAGCGTACTGCGCGCGCCAAATAAAAGACTCCCAAAAAGTCCTGAATGAGGTTCGGGAAGAGTATGCTCGACGACATCAGAAAACCATAGTTTCAATTCAGAAAGGAAACGAACTACGCTATTACCGCCAACTCCCGTCGTCGTCACGGACGCATATTTGCACACCCCGTCAAAACTTCCATGACGTGATTCTTTCATCGGCAATACAGTACACGACACGGTGACTTGCTCCCATTGGCGATGAAGAGGAAATAATCCCGTCCACGCGAGAAGCGTCGTCTCTTGACCAGCCACTTTTCCACGCGTACGCACAACGAGTCCTTGTTGCGTACTTCGTATCATTGGATCACGGATAACCTCTCCGGAAATTATTTGTTTACCGGTGTGAAACGGATGTATATCATGAGAAGAAATACCACCACCAACCACTCGTATAACACCTACAAGACAGAGTGCCAAAGGTATACATGGGATACGAAAACTTTTCTTCTGCCATGTACATATGCATATACACAACACGATAAGAAGTACGAGATAGAGATAAAATGGATCTCCGTCATACGGGATAAAAAATGAACCAACCACTCCGACGAGAAACGCCATAAGACCCCATTCCATAGTCATTACTTTTTTTCTTTTCGGAGAACACTCTCGATAAATGGCATAAGCTCTCCATCGAGTACCCGTTCGATGTCTTGTGTTTCATATCCCGTCCTGTGATCCTTCACAAGACGATACGGATTAAGCACATAGGAACGAATTTGGTTTCCCCATGCCGCTTCGCTGTAGCTCCCGCGCAGTTGTTTTTTCTCTTCTTCTTTTTCCGTCTCGGATAATCGGTGAAGCTTTGCTTTGAGATACCGTAATGCTGTTTCTTTATTTTGCGCTTGAGAGCGTTCATTCTGACATGACACGACAATACCACTTTCCAGATGGGTGATGCGCACCGCTGAATCAGTCGTGTTCACTCCTTGACCCCCCTTACCTGACGCGCGAAACACATCAATGCGAATATCATCGGGTTTGATGTCAATTTCTTCAATGGCGCCAAGATCCGGTATAACTTCGAGGAGAGCAAACGATGTGTGCCGCATGCCCTCCGCGTCAAATGGCGAAATGCGTACCAGCCGATGGACACCATTTTCAGCTTTGAGATACCCATACGCGTAGGCCCCTTCGACTTCGAATGTAACGCTTTTGATACCGGCTTCTCCTCCATAGAGTGTATCTATCATACGTACACGCCAGCCCATGGATTCGCAAAAACGAAGATACATCCGAAGAAGTATTTCCGCCCAGTCCATTGCGTCAACTCCTCCAGTGCCTGCATGAAGAGCAATAAGTGCATTGCTTCGATCATGCTTCCCTGTAAAAAGTACGTCAAATTCTCGCTTCGTAAAACGAGTATGTATTTCGCGATATAATGTTTCTATGTCTTCAGCGGAGTCTTTATCCTGATGAAGGACAAATTCTTCGAGAGTGCGCGCATCTTCTAAAAGCACGTCCCATTGCTGAACCTGTTCCTTGATTGATGAAAGTCTTTGACCGCTCCGTTTCGCGCGTTCTTGATCCTGCCAATAGAGAGGATCTTGCATATCTGCTTCGAGCTCGATAATTTCTGCTTTCAACGCATCAATGTCAAAGAAACCTCCGCACTTGGAGAATCTTCTCCTTTAATTCAGAAATGGAATATTTAAGATCAGACATATTATTTTTGCTCCTTAAATTCTTCTAATGTGATGGAGACATCTTTTTCAACCCCCTTTGAAAGGATGTGAAGAATGATCTTTTCCCCCGGTGCAAATCCACCAATCACCCGTGAGAGCGCGTGAGCGAGATCGATGCGTTCTCCATTCACTGAGAGAATAATATCGCCATCTTTTACCCCCGCCTTATCGGCGGGACTTCCTGAAATAACACCAAGTTCTTTCTTTTGAATATCTCCGACAATAAGCGCGCCGTAATTCACGGAAAGATTATTCTTCTTCTGAAGTTCAGCGTCAACGAGAACATATCGTACGCCGAGCCATGGCCGAATGATGCGGCCAAACTTCTTGACGCTATCAACGGATCGTTTTACTACATGTATCGGGATTGCAAATCCGATTGATTGTCCCGCGCGATTTACCGCCGTATTGATACCGATAACATGCCCGGAGAGATCGAGAAGCGGCCCTCCAGAATTACCGGGGTTAATGGCGGCGTCCGTTTGAATTGCCTCTTGAATAATTTCCGTCATACCTCGTGAATCAGCTGCCTGCACCACACGATTAATCCCTGATACCACTCCGCGTGTTACGGTGTTACTATATTCACCCAATGAATTGCCGATCGCAATGACCGTCTCGCCAATCTCGATAGAACTTGAATCTCCGAGCTGGAGAAGTGGAAGATTTTTTGCCTCAATTTTGAGAATCGCAAGATCATTAACGGGGTCAAGAGCTAACACTTTTGGTGTGTATTCTTTCCCATCACTCATGACAACCACATACTCGGCATCAGTATCCGCGACAACATGTTTATTCGTCGCGATCAGTCCGTCAGAAGAAATGATGAAGCCGGACCCCCCGCCGACTCGTTGCATATGAGGTTTTTTATCATCTGACTTTTCTTTGTTCAGAGGGTCAAATGTGTAATCAAAAGGAAATCCCTCTTCAAAAAAATTATCGAAGGGAAATATATTCTGCCCTGTCTTTTGATATACTTTCGAAATATCTTTATTCACAATAATACTCACAACGGAAGGAGACGCGCTCTTTACCACATCGATTGTCGCTGATTCTTCCTTCAGCATAATCTTTTTTTCCGGGGAGTTCTCTTTGAGGGAATTCTGTTCTGTATGATCCGTATTCCGTTGAAGATACATTGTTGACGCCGCGCCGGACAATGCGCCGGCAAAGATACTTGCAGCCAATATCATGAGGATATTTGAATGGTGCGAAGCATGATGTTTTTTTTCCGTGTTGAGAAGATGATCTATCATATACGTAAAATAAAGTGATGAAAAAATCTACCGAACAATTCCTTTTTTGCCTCGAAGAGATTTCATGTAATATAACGTCTTTTGCAAGCCCTCATCAAGAAGAACGATAGGAAACCATCCAAGCGCGTCTTTTACTTTGACAATATTCAACACGATAGAGCCTTCCACCCATTCATGATACGGCGTCGTATCCGTAGATAGTGGAACATATTCCACAATCTTGGATTGTGATGCGGCATGTTGAATAATTTTTTTTGCGACATCTGAAATCTTGTAGGGTGATCCATGTCCGATATTAAATACTCCCTTACTATCTGATGTCATAAGTTTCTCGAGCGCGTCAAGAGCATCGGTGACATAGAGAAATGAACCGATTGAGAGTTCTTTAGGGAAAGAAATATCTGCACCCTGGAGCGCTCTTCTAATAAATTCAGGGATTATTCTCCCGTCATCGAGGTGCATCTTGGGCCCATACACACTTGAAAGACGAACAATTTTTACTTCAAGGCTATAGAGAGATGCGTATGTCTGAACAAGATTTTCAGCATATCGTTTTCCTTCCACATAGGCATGCGCGCTGTCCGTAAAATCAAACGGACCAAAAAACTCTTCCGATGGAGAAAAACGCTCTCCGGGAAGAAGACCGTACACGCGCGCATCGGAAAAAAACATAACCTTTGAACGATACTTCACTGCCACGTCCAACACATTCTTTGTCCCGATGGCGCTGCTCGTAAGCGATTGAATTGGCTGCTGCGTGTACACCGTCGGTGATGATGAACATGCGGCATGATAAATGTGATGAATACCGACATGTTCGACTTGAAAACGTTCGTTTGCAGCCGACTGAGAGAAGTCAAGCGGCTCCGTCACATCATGACGGATAAACTCAAAATGAGGATTCGACAATAGATGATCGATATTGCTCTCCTTTCCGGAAGAAAAATTATCAACACAAATGACATTATTTTTCTCAAGAAGATACTCGCAGAGATTCGAACCAATGAATCCCGCCCCTCCTGTTATTAAAATGTTTGGTCTTCCAACCGATGTGCGCTGTGCCATAGTGAGTAGTAAGTTGCTCTTAGTAATGAATGATTGATACATCAACACCATCTTTAAATTTCTGGTCGTACGGATAGAATTGAGAAAGTTTTTCCCCTCCTTCACTGAATACAGACACACCAAATTGCCCCCGTAACGCCCCAACAACAATGTCTGATTTTCCATCATGATTCACATCACCTACCGCAATTGAATATCCCTCGCTATGGTTGTTTCCGTAAGGAAATAATGATTTTTTCAGCCCGCCGAGTCCGCTGAATATCTTTAAAGGTGCCTTGCCGGATGTCGGAGCTGCAATAATCTCTATGGTACCATCGCCATTCAAGTCGGCGGCAGCAAGAGAAATACCATCGATAGTCGTCCGAGGAAACGCAAAGAATTGAGTCATGAGAACGCCATCCCCCTGAAAGATGCGAATATCACCTTGCCGCACTCCTTTTATGGGAGTGACTATGATATCTTTTTTCCCGTCATTATTCATATCTACCAATACCACAGAAAGCCCTCCGCGAAAAGATGTGTGATACGCAAAAAAATGTTTTTTAAGAACACCAAACTGATCAAACACTTTTATGTGGGGTCCCCCTCCTTGGCCCGGAGCCGTTACAATATCATCAAATCCATCGCCGTCAACATCGCCGACTGCCACAGAAACACCCCCACGGAATGCGGGGTCGTACGCAAAAAATTGGTGTATGAGATTCCCATTATGGTCAAATAACCGCACCTGTGGCCCCCCTCCCTTGCCTGCTCCAACTGCAAAAAATTTTTCTCGTTCGGAAGAGCTCACTGTATATGGGAGTTTAAATGGCGCAAATGGGAAAAAACTCTTTTCAATGCCTTTCTTCTTTCCTTGCCAATCAAATGTCATGAACGGTTTTTTCCCGTTATGAGCACTTGTAGAAATAAGATTCATGGATGGTTGAACATCTTCCCCGGGAAGCGTCCCACCCTGAAGCTGAACCTGTTCTATGGCCTTTTTCACGGCCTTAAATACGTTAATCCTTCCACACCCGAGTCTTCCTTCGTATGAAGGATTGAGATCATCGACGCCGTCGCAGCTCGTTTGCAGAAGAGAAAGAATCTCATCGGGCCTGAGTTGAGTATTGATCGATTTGAGAAGACCAACGGCTCCGGACACTACTGCCGTGGAAAGCGATGTTCCGGACCATCCGCTTCCATAAAAACTGTCGAATCCCGGATGTTCGTAGTTCACAAATTGAGTCGAATAAAAATCAGTTCCCGGCGTAGCGATATCAACGCAAGAACCATAATGGGAAAAAAGAGCCTTTTGTCCAAGCGCATCAAGGGATGCAACACCGATAACCCCATCATAACAAATCGGATAGAGTTTTTGTACGTCAAGATCAACACCGTGACGCTTAACGCTGTCATTTCCAGCCGCGGCAACCACAATAATACCGGCATCATATGCCCGCTTAACCGCCGCTTTCAGATAGGAGCTATCCCCTTCTCCAACAAAACTCAGATTAATAACATCTACTTTTTTGAAAATCGCGTAATCAATAGCTTTCACCACGGAAAGCACGTCTCCTTCTCCCTTACTATCAAGGACGCGCAAAGGCATGACCTTGCTTCGCCAAGAGATACCGGTGATCCCGAGTGTGTTATTCCCTTGCGCGGCGATAACCCCCGCAAGAAGTGTTCCATGATGAAGACCCGTTGTCGTCGTTGCTCCATTAAATTTTGGGCTTGGGTCGGGAATATCGTCAACAAAATCCCACCCGTGCACATCGTCAATATATCCGTTCTGATCATTATCAACACCGTCTCCAGGAATTTCATTTGGGTTAACCCATATATTTCCTACAAGATCCGGATGATCGATATCAACGCCAGAATCAAGAAGCGCAATGACCGTCTTCACAGAACCGGTTGTTAATGTCCATGCCTGTGGAGCGCTTATTTGCTGAAGATACGTCTGCCGTAGAAAAAGAGGGTCGTTGGGAGTAATGGTGCTCGTGGCCGCATATACGGCATGTATAGATAAAAAAAGAGTCCCCGCAACTTGAAGGAATACTAGAGCCCATCTCAAAATTATCATTATATTATTCTTCATGGCATTTTCAGCCCCATTTCGGCTGCAAACAACTCAAAACTCGGCAGAATATGAGTATATTCCTTCTCATTTGTTCATTGTTTTCGCTCGAAATTGAATCTGAAACTGCCATAAATTAATTTTGAGATGGGCTCTAAAATCCACCTACTGCATGATTTTTTTGTTCACTCATAGATATACCTTGTAGTATACCCTCTTATTTCCTTTTTTGGTGTGTATCGTTTTTGGAAAGTGCTTTTTTATAGAGATCGGCTTCATGGGTATACCCGGTACTCTCAAGGAATGTAATAAATGAACGAACGAGCTCAGGAGCATTCTGTGTCCGCAAAAGGCCCTCAATATAAACACCTCTGCCTTCTTCCTGTTGTTTCATATTCATGGTATACATGTTCGCGAACGAAGCATAAGCATCGACGTTGGATGGATCCAGCTCGATTCCTTGGCGAAACGAAGCAATACTTTTGCCATACTCCTCCATCACACCCAAAACACTGCCAAGATGAATATGTGCCGAAGTATTTTTAGGATCTTCTTTTAACGCTTTACGATACGCGCTTTCTGCCTTTCCCAGATATCCAAGACTCTCAAACTTCGCGCCGAGCCCAAAGTATTGATCGCTGTAATTGTCTTTTCCTTTTTTATCAGACGAACGGATAGTACTCTGAATATCAAAAATATCCTTTTCGATGGTTTTCCGTTGTTCAAAAGGAAGATTAACACTGATCGTCATTTTTGAAACTCGATGCTGATACGATGTGACCAAGGTTATTACTTTAGGAAGAGAAAACCAAAGAATCATAACGCCAAGCACTGCGGCGATCATGGAGGTGAATGTTTTTTGTTTGTCTTCGAGAAGATGGATCATGAAAGATTGTCATCCCCGCGTAGGCGGGGATCCAGTAACTACGCACTAATTTAAAATACTTTAAAATAGAGAGCAGAAAGAGTCAACCCACTAAAAACACAAACCCCCTCCGATGTACATCGGAGGGGGTTTTCGATTATGAGCTATCGGGAAACTGGAAACCAGCCGAACTAACGAAGGTTACTTGATGAGATTTTGCGTATCAGTTGGCAAATTCTTTACTAAGAAACCGTTCGTCCAGTCACTTGTGGTTAAACTGTGTGACGATGCAGAAAGATCAGACCAGACAAAGCTTGCAGCTGGCAATACACCACCCGCTAGAGCTAAGGTAAGGTCGGAATCTGTAGCAACAGCAATGGATCCAACAATGTAACCACCTACTGTTCTCGTTAAGGTAATTACAGCTGTCCCGGCTCCGGTAGTAGCAGTACCACCAGTGAGAGTTATAACCTCACCAGTAGCAGATGTCACAGAGGTTGGGAAAGTAGTGTCATTACCACCTGCGACAGTCGCAGTAGTCCACCCAGTACCAGCACTCACTGTCCAAGCAGCAGTAGCCTTGTTAAGGGTTATGCTTGCGGGCTCCGTAAGGGCAGAACTAAATCTGCTCGTGACTAAACCCGTAGCATTTGCAGTAACAGTACCCGTAATAGCTCCAGCTGTAGCCAAAACTCGATCTTGTGCTACCTGACGAACATCTCCTGCAGTTACTGTCCCACCTGCATCAGTGTCGTAGTAGGTGACAGCACTTAGGGTGTTGATCGCGTACGCGGCAACGGATGTGAGGAATCCTGAAGGCTGCGTGATCTGCGTGGTGACAGAATCACCAGCGACCGGCGAACCTGTAACAGTTGCTCGCAATTCGTATGTCTTCGCACCGCTTACTTGTTGTTCCGCATTTGGAACGAAGGTAATTGAACCACTCGTACTACCATCGGTTAAGGTTGTTAGAACTGCAGTACCGGAAACTTGGGTAGCACCAGAAGTTACATCCCACAATGTTGGAGCTGTGATGGCATCGGTGCCAGCAATGTTCTTATTCACTGTAAAAAGTAATTTAGCCCACCCAACCGTACCGGTTGAACCTGTTCCAAGCGTAAACTTCGCCAACGTATGTGATGCACCACCACCAACTAACGTAGCTGTTGGTAATGCAACAGTTGTAAGTGTTGGGATAGATTTATACGCATAGGTTGCTTGACCCGCCGGATCAGCAGTAGCTTCGGTTACCGCAGCTGAAGTCCCTTGTGAATTTCGAGCTGTTGCCGAAGTCAAGGTTGTCAACACAGCGGAACCGGTTGTTCCCATACCAACACCGACAGGGCCCATTTCGAGCTCAGCGGTGAGTATTTTTGGCGTGTTTGCGGCAACTGCAATAGAGAGACCATTAAAGGTTACTGTTGCATTTGCGGCTCGTGTGGCAACAACCGTTGCACCGTCTTTTAAGTTTACATTGCGAACTGCAGTTGCATTTCCCAAGGTAAGAGTAAGATCGGTTACCGTGTAGCTGTCATTGACTGCATCAAACTTGAACGCAGCAGTTGGTACATTTCCCGCATCATCAAGAAGCGCTGAGTTTGGTCGGGATGCATCAACCGATACCGTAATAGAACCGGTGTTTGCCGTGATTGTTTGACCTGCAAATCCAGTAGCATCTTTCGTTGTGTTTGTGCTGTCGTTATCCGCATAGACAGTCACTGCCGAATCTGCTGTGACACCAGTCACAGTAAGACGCGTCAGAATTGTGTCTGTTGCAGTTACCGTACCACCAATATTTGCATACACTTCAAGTGTTTTAGTTTCGTTCTTTGCCAACGTGAAACTTACTGACCATGTATCATCGATGTCCGTTACTGTCGCTTTTGTGGACGTAATTTTATCACCGTATTTGATATACAGGTCTGTAAGGTCATCAGATGCATCGAACGTAGCACCGCCTCCTGAGGTAAAGTCAAGTTCAAACGTGTTGATATTGACTGCTTCAGTTGCGTTACCAACTAAGTTGAATGATGCAAGTTTATACGCATTCTGAGGAACGACAATTGTCTGTGCACCATAGTTTGCAGTTTGAGTCAAACTGATAGAACCGGATGCAACTCCAAGAGTGTTCCCAAGAACGTTTGTCTGTGAAGGAACGTTGATAGTCCCAAGAGACACAGAAGGAACTGCGTTACTGGTGGCTATACCACCAACAAGCAATGCCTGTAATGCGGTAAATGCCACAGCAACGGTAGCGTTGTTATCACCTTCGTTATCGAAGATGTCAGCACGAATTTCTACGGTCGCAGGAGTTCCTGGCGTGACATAGAAATTGGTTGTGAAGGACGTACCTGTTGCAGCAGCAAATGTAGGTGCAGCTGGGACGCTGGTATTAGAACCCACTTGCGCACCGTTCACCATGATACGAACATTTCGTAAGGTATGGTCTGTGACGGTACCGGTGGTTGTGATTATACCGACACGTAATGTTTCCACCTTAATTTTTTCACCATTTGCGGTGAACGTGTATTTTGCAAGAGGAACATCAGATGAACCCACCGTCACATTTTGTGAAGGAGAGTCAGCTGCTTTCACAACTGTCATTGTCCCTGCATTTACTGTCCATGCGGCAGCAGCGAGTGGGAAACCACCTGCGGCTGTAGCTGCGGCATTGGCGCTGTATTGAGAATCTGTAACAGTTATATCATACGCGCCGCGAAGCGACATCTGGACTGTTCGTCCAGATCCACCAGTCACATCAGCTTGGACTCTGAGAATCCTGGCTCCTGATGTCAACTTCTTATCGAGTATGAATGTTACATATCCACTTGCATCTAAACTTTCTTGAGACGCAACTTCTGTTCCGTCAAGGAGCAGTTTAAAGTTTCTGATATCTGTAGCATTGATGGACCCAATCTGGCGTAATGCCAAACGGGTAAACTGAACATCTCGTGTTGAGACTGTTGCGGTACTCTGCCATACAAGCAAGTCCTTTCCTGGATCAGCATTACCTGAAGCGGTAGCTGCGCCAAGAGCGACTGTTGCGAGAGCTACAACAGCGACAGAGTGTGTATTACTCATGACCGGAAGACCCGTTACTGAACCTGAAGAAAGCTTCATATCAGTCAGATCAATACCAACCTGTTCACCGGCAGCTCCTGCCATATCTGCTTTCACGGAGAGGGTCATTGATCCTGTCACCGCGATGTCAAGATTCGTGAAATTGACGAGTCCTCCTGTTGCTACTGCTGCGCCATCGGTCAATCTCTTTGTGCCATCGAAAAGATAGACATTCGAGAGAGTTGCGTCAGCAGAAGGTCCCTTTCTCTTTAATGTAACACCGGTGATTTTTCCATTACCGGTAAGTTTAACATCCATAAGAAGGGCCTGGCTCGCGACAGAGTTCAACGTTCCTGCTACTGGGCCAGAAAGGCTTGCAGTGAGTGCACCTACTGGCTCAACTGCTGCTGGAGCTGCTGCAACCTTTGGTGCCGTTAATGCTGCCTCTGCGCCGGTAACCGGTGCGGCGGTTGTCAATGCATTAGAAATTGCACTAGCGACCGTACGTACATATTGAGACTGGTAGCCATTTGCGGAGAAAGCGGCAAAGCCGTCGATCTTTCTCTTGGCACCAGCTGCACCAACCAAATAAATATCTGAAGAATCAGCAGTTTTTACCAAGCTACCTTCTGTTGGTGTTGACGTTGTTACGTCGGCACCCTTTGAATAGTTGGTAAAGAAAACGTCAGGGACGTCATCAATCTGCTTGTTCCAATTTTCGCCAAGGAGATCCTTAGCTACTGCCTCGGACGAAATCCAGCGAAGCATACCACCCGGCTCGACGGCATAGACCTTCGGGTCGGTAGTGATCTTCACGAGACGCGTACCAGGGCGATACGTCATGTTTGTTCCTGCCAAAGGAATGGCAGCGAGTTCAGCATCGGTGATTGTTTTCACTTTGCTGAAATCTACGAACCAAGATTTGTACACCTTGTCGTTTGAGAAAGGGAGGCGCTTGGCGTCCATGTAGTAATAAACAGCAGGACCGGAGGCCTTGATGAGATCGCCGTTCGCTAGGGTGGCTGCGCCAACCGGTGCGAGAGCTGCGACGCCCATCGACCACATGATCGTTGATGATACTACAGCGACAGTCAATGCCCGCTTTCCTGTTTGAATCAAATTAGGCATAATAAATGTCTTTCTTTTTTTAAGGTTAAATAGTACCCCATGACCCCAGTATCTGGGTCGACCCTTTGTCAGTGAGGCGCCCTCATTGCCGATTGCATCGGATGCATAGCCGTACATCGTTCAAGAGAGCAAGTTTATTATCAAGGTTATTTATTCGATTAATTTCACTTTCGTTGGTTCTTGTGCTCCGTTTGTCGTTGGGGAAACTTCTTTTATGGTAGCTTCAATGTCTTTCCGTTCAAGATTTCGCACTAATTCCTTTGACTGTGTGAGCTTCTCTAACGCGACCTTAAAATCTCCTTTGTGAACCGATTCCCTGGCTTGTTCTAATACTTTTCTTGCTTCTTCTCTCTTTAATGCAAGTCGTGGGTTCTCTTCCCCGGCGGCTACGACTCTGAGACTCATCTTCTCGATGAGTCCTTCCGTATGTTTAATAGCTTCTTCGAGATGTGTGGCAACGACACTATCGGCCCCGCCCGCGGTGCTTCCTTTATCGACAATAACCGCAAGCGCTTTCTGATCTGCGGCGTCAATGGTCCTCTTTGTCGCTTCTACATTCTTTTCAAACACTTCTTTCTGAGTGTCGAGTTTCTGAGTATACTTCGCCGCTCCCTCCTTCACCAGTGTTGCCACTTTGACAACATTCTTTCCTTCCGATCCTTTGGTAATATTATCTAAGTTATCCGCAGCGTCTGTAAAATTTTTAGAAAGTGCTGCAGTGATGATTGCCACCTTCTCCCCCTGTTCTTTTGCCCCAAACCTTTTTGCGACAAGAGCATCAAGCTCTTCCATGCGTTTTTCAGCAAAGGCAATCTCAAGTTCTGATCGATCTTGAGGAGACACAAGCGCGACACGCGCGCTCTCTGTTGCCTTTTTTACGGTATATAATCTGTCTCCAGGTAAACTGTTCTGAGCAATCGCGAATGCTGATAAGGTAGACCCGAATACAACAGTCAACGTGGCAACCATATGTGATGGCCGTATAAATAGTGGCTCAATAGCATGACGATATACTTCTCCCCATGCTGTGTCCGCGTATGCAAAAACTCCTTCGAGAAATGATGCTTTTGTGTCCTCGTATCCTCCTTGCGCCTTGATTTGAGACAGCAAAAGATCCCGAGAAGAGGATGACCACTCTTTATTCGGTTTGATGGATTGGAGGAGTTTGATTTTCTTGGCAAGTGTTCGCTTTGTCATAGAAATAAAAAAACCCAAATAGGAACCCTTTGAGTGTTTATGTTTGTTTCTGTAACGCTGACTTTTCGTTTTTGCCTGACTTTTGTTTTGTTTTAAAGCTTCTTTTTATTTTTGTGTTGTGGGGAATTATTCCCTCACACTATATAAGACGGTAGAAGGGCTCAAAGTGTTACACTGCTTTCTCATGTTCTAAGAGTGTTTTCAGTGTTTTCATGCCACGATGAAGAAGTACGCGCACGGCTCCTGATGATTTCCCGATAACCCCCGCTATCTCATGAAGAGAGAGCTCATTGAGAAAATGCATAACAATCACCTCACGATAACTGTCTTTGATTTTACGCAAAGCCCCTTCGACTTCAGCCATATCGGATTTGAGGGTCATCTTTTCTTCCAGGCTGAGATCGCTTCGATCCGCAATCACTATTTCCTGTTCATCCAAGGATTCCATATGTGTCCCTTTTTTTCGATAAAAATCAACAACCGAATTACGGGCGATCTGATACAGGAGCGCCTGAAGACTTTTAATTTTTTTTTGTTCACGAACGTACTGCCAGAGCTTCAAGAATACTTCCGCGGAAATATCCTCGGCATCTTGCGCGGTGGGAACTTTCAGATAGATGAACCGATAGATCTTCTCGTTAAAAAAATCGTAAATCGGCGCGAAACTATCCGTGTCTCCCTTTCGAATACGATAGAGCAGTATCTTTTCGTTTATGTGTTTCTGTATCATGAGAGTATTACGTAAAAAAGCCTTTCGTGATAAAAGGCTTTCTAACTATGACTATAGTAGCACACCCGTTCGTTTTTTTGAAGGGGGCTAAGCAATTTCTTCTTCATTCCCTAATAGATCTTCTATGATAACACCAATGACCGTCGCTACGGGAATCGCAAGAAGAATACCAAAAAAACCACCTATTTTACCCCCGATAAGAAGGGCAATGATACTTACCAACGGGTTGATTCCTACGGTTTTTTGCATGACACGAGGCACAAGAAGGTCATTTTCCAGTCGTTGGATAACGACAAATAATAAAAACACCCAAAAAGCTAATAACGGAGATTCATTAAATGCGATAAAAATAGCAGGAATACTTCCTAAAATAGGTCCGATAATAGGCATAAATTCGGTTAAGCCAGCAACAAGCGCCAGAATAAGAGCGTAACGAACACCTAAAATTGAAAGTCCTATGAACGACAATAAAAAAATAATAAGACTCAGTATCGCCTGCCCTCGAAGCCAGAGACCGATTTTCTTTTGAATCTTGACAATGAGTTGATCAATGTACCCTTGATATTTAAAAGGTGTTACATAATGAATGGCTTTTCTTATCACCCCTTCTTCGACAATCATGTAGAACACTACTACAAACACCACAAAAAATGCTACAATACCTCCAATAATATCAAACAGTTTTGTAAAAACTCCTCCGGCAATAGGAATGAGTTGAGATTGAATAGACTGAAACCCCTTTCGCACCTGGTCCATAATGTCCACATCGGGGCTTATCGTTTGGACAAGCTGCATAAAACGATCAGTATAGACAGGGAATGCTATGCTTAAATTTTTATATTCAGACATGACTGGTGGGATCAGAAGAACAAATGAAAGAGTGATGATGCTAACAAGTGAAAGATAAATAAGAAGAATACCAACACCTCGTGGAATCCTTCTTGTTTCCATAGCGCCGACCCACGGACTTAATGCGGAAGAAAGCATGAGCGCGATAAAGAGTATCGCAAGAATATCTCGTATGCTATACAAAAATCCGATCGTCGCCAGGATAATGAGAATCTTGACGAGCGAAAGCGTTGAAATATTGATGTTCACAAAACGACCCTTTGAACTTGGCATAAAGAAACGCTATGATTATAATGTCTTTAGTGTATCATTTCTTTTTGATTATGCCTACGCTTGCACTCAATAAACACGGTCTTCACGACTATTCTATCCTCGACACATTTGAGGCAGGTATTGTGCTAAGTGGTGCAGAGACAAAGTCAGCTCGAGGGGGGCACATTAACCTTAAGGGAAGCTTCGTCACCTTAAAAAATAACGAAGTGTGGCTTTTAAACATGCATATATCTCCCTATGCGTTCTCTTCAAAACGTATCGGATATGATCCTATCCGAAGCCGTAAACTTCTTCTTAAACGAAAAGAAATAGCCTATTTAACGGGAAAACTACAAGAGAAGGGCTTGACAGCACTCCCCTTAAAGATATATACTCTAAAACAGATGATAAAGGTAGAAATCGGCATTGGACGTGGAAAGCAGCAATATGAAAAACGTGAATTGCTCAAAAAACGAGCAATCGAAAGAGAAATGCGATCCGCGACCATGAGAAATAAACGATAAGTGGGGATGCTGGGTTTCGATAGAAGCATTTCAAAATCAGGACAAGCAAGCCGAGTACGCCATCTCATCTCGTAAAACTGCGTTGGCACAATCATACCTGCCAAAACAATGGCAAGCAAACTTCGAACATTTGCATCAGCACTTGTTCCAAATATTGCTTTCGCAGCTGTTTAAAGCATAGCTGCCATCCGCCCTGGTCGCTGCCTGACGACAGAAACCGGGTGTTATATTTCAGGCTCGAGCAATTTCTGATACTTACCAAGAAAGTGCTTTAAACAAAACGTAAGCTCGAAGAATAGGAAGTTTGACGATCAACATATACTATTTTTCTAAACACGTCTTTACTGACGTTCTGATCGTCTACGCTTGTAGAATGTTTTGTTTTTAGCTTTCTAGACGCGGGTTCAACTCCCGCCATCTCCATTTACCTTTACCTTGATGTTTTTTATTTTTATAAGAGAGCCCCTCTTAAAAGGAGTACCAAACGATGCGAAAAAATTACCGGCGCGCACAGTATCAGGCGCCGAAGAAACTGTATCGTATTAATACAGAAATAACTGCCGACGAGGTGCGTCTCATTGATGAAAATGGTGAACATGTAGGTGTTCTTCCTCTTTCCCAAGCTCTTGAAAAAGCACGCGCGATGGAATTTGATCTTGTTGAGATTCAACCTCAGGCGCAACCGCCGGTGTGCAAGATAGAAGATTACGGACGACTTAAGTACAACCTTGAGAAAGACTTACGAAAACAAAAAGCAAAACAGAAGAAGGTTGAAATAAAAGGTATCCGTCTCTCGCTTCGTATCGGACAACATGATCTTGATGTCAGATTGGGTCAGGCAAAACGTTTCCTGGAGCAACAAGACAAAGTCAAGGTTGAGCTCGTGCTGAGAGGTCGCGAACGGCAACACGCAGAACTTGGTAAAAAAATTATTGAACAGTTTATTGACGCCCTTGCTGCCAAAGGAGATATGCCGATTGCTCGTGAATCGGATGTTGCAATTCAAGGTGGAAGGATTAACGTCATTATTGGACTGAAACATTAAACACATACTTTATGGGAAAACTAAAAACAAGAAAATCGGTCGTAAAACGATTTAAGGTTACGAAAAATAAAAAAGTTTTGAAACGCTACGCGGGCCAAAACCATTTTAATGCAAGAAACCCCGGCAAAATAACCAGGAAAAAACGCCGCGATGTCAGTCTCTCTCATACGCTTATAAAAACCGTTAAAACAGCAATGAATCAGCTGTAATTCATTAGACATATGCCACGAGTTAAACGAGGAACAATCCACCTCAAAAAGAGAAAAAAACTCTTAAAAGCAGTAAAGGGGTATCGTTGGGGAAGAAAAAAACTCATTAAGCTTGCTCGTCCCGCGATGCTTAAGGCGGGTGCCTATGCCTACCGCGATCGTCGCAACAAGAAACGATCCGCGCGTCGACTCTGGAATATCCAGATCAATGCCGCGTGCCGTGAAGGAGGTATCTCCTATAGTAAATTCATAGCCGGTCTTAAAAAGGGGGTAGTAGAGGTTGACCGCAAAATTCTCTCCACCCTTGCCCAAAAACATCCGGTGATCTTTGCAAAAATTGTTGAGAAAGCAAAGGCGAGTCTATAAATACACCCATATAATAAAAAGCGATCTGATGAACATCTGATCGCTTTTTCGTTTCTTTTGTAGAAAAACTTTTAAGGGATTTTCTCACCAATCTTTTTTGCCAGATCCTTTTCTTTGAGAGCGGGACAGGTGGACGCGTGTATAATTTCCTTATTCGTAATATGGAATAAAAGTACATAGAGCGCTCCGGTTTTGAACTGTGTACCACTCAAAAAACGCGCGATCCTTTTCTCTGCCATTTCGCACGGAATCGGAAAAAGATCGTTTTCTTCCTTCTCCTTCGTGGGAGGGATGCGGACCCTTGTTTCAGGATTAAAGTATTTCCGTGCCATAACAGCTCCTCCTTCGTGTGTAATATGCTATCATATGTTCTTACTATGTCAATCAAGCCGCTGCCAATACTTTACGACTCCAAAGCGCGTCATCATAGATGCTATCCACAATTGCGTCCTTCATGTCTTGCGATGGTTCTCCTGTAATCATATTGATTTGAGTACCTTCACTGCCCGGACTCGCAAGGAGCATAAGTGCGGGCATAATAGTACGAGGTTCTCCATCCTCAGTGGAAAAATTTTTCACGGCAAGAAGCTCGCTGAGAGATTTCTCTATCTGAGTTCGATATTCCTCGGCTCTCGCTTCAGCCTCACCCCTTGAGATATTTCTTCCGAGATCAAGGTTTTCCGGAATAATCACCGATCCAAGGACCCTTTTAACCTCTTGTATGTCTTTAAGGGGGTAGAGCGTCGCTGTGATTCCCTCTTTGAGGGGAATTGATTTTACCTGTACCGCTATTTCTTGCCCTTCTTCTTCAAGGTCGACCCACCAGTCAACCTTTGCCTTCATATCTTCAGCCTTCGTAGGATGGTAAATAGGCACATCGAGATCGTGAAAGGCTTTCGCGGCGGCATACTCGGTCGCAAAACCGGAAATAAACATTTCTCCATTTTGTTTCTTCCCTGCTGCCGCAAAGGCGTCTTTTACCATATCTGCCACACGAACAAACCCGAGATTTGTTTTTTCTAACATGGTAACAAAAAGTTTTCCCGCCTCCGCTCCAACAGAAGCGGAATTTCTTTGAGTAAGCGCTTCTATCTTCCCGATAAATTCGTTTGTTATGCGTTGTCGTTCTTGTGTTTCTGCTTTCTGTTCCGGCTGAAAACGTTCTCTGTTTCCAAAACTTCCCTGTGCTACCATATGGGGAGGGTATAAAAAAATTAAAAAGAAGACGTTGACATTTCCTCGTATCTATCATACGATGAAACATACTCTTTTGCTATACTAGCAACATACATCATGAATATTAGTGAACTTGCGCGAAAACTCAAAATTACCACCAATCAACTCTACGATGCGTTACCGCATATGGGTCTTGATATTGGACGTCGCGCCGTAAAGGTTGATAATATGGTCGCCCAGAAAATCATGAAGAACTGGGGCCAGTACCAACAAACACTTCTAAAAAAACAACGGGAGGAAGAGGAGCAAAGGATTCTCGAAGAAATCACACCTGTCGAAAAAAAACATATTTCACTCCCGGCAAGCATCACGGTACGTGATTTCGCGGTAACACTAAACATTCCTGTGACAAAACTTATCCAAGTATTGATGAATAATGGCATCTTGGCGGCACTCAACGAAAGGATTGATTTTGACACTGCATCTATTATTGCCGAAGATCTCGAATTTATCCCCGAACAAGAAAAAGCGAGTGAAGCAGGGGTGTTTATGACAGACTCGCTCAAAGAGGTATTGGATAGGGAACCAAAAGAACAGCTTGTAGCGCGACCACCGATTGTTGTCATTATGGGCCATGTTGACCATGGCAAGACAAAACTCCTTGATGCGATTCGTCTTACAAATGTTGTTGCTCGTGAATCCGGAGGCATTACCCAACATATTGGCGCATATCAAGTTTCTAAGAAAATAAAAAAAACGGGTGAGGAAAAGATTATTTCTTTCATTGATACGCCTGGCCATGAAGCATTTACAACCATGCGTTCTCGAGGCGCGCGCGTTGCAGATATTGCGGTACTTGTTGTCGCGGCAGATGATGGCGTAAAACCTCAAACAATTGAAGCTATAAAAATCATCCAAGCGGCGAGTCTCCCGCTTCTTGTTGCCATTAACAAGATAGATAAACCGGACGCGAATATCGATAAAGTAAAACGTGAACTCTCAGACAATGGATTGATTCCTGAAGATTGGGGTGGGAAAACAGTATGTGTCCCTGTTTCCGCAAAAGAAGGAACCGGCATTGATGATCTTTTGGAAATGATTCTCCTGATAGCCGATATCGAAAAAGCTACTATTGTTGCAAACCCCCATGGCGAGACGGTTGCTACTGTTATTGAGTCTCATATCGATAAAAATGAAGGTCCTGTCGCAACGATTATTGTACAAAATGGCACCTTGGAACAACATGATTTTCTTCTTGTTGGCAACGCGTTCTACGGCAAAGTACGTGTTATGAGAGACTGGAAAAAAGATATCGTCCCCATCGCACTCCCAAGCCAACCGGTAAAAATTATCGGTCTGAAGATGACACCCGTTATTGGCGATATGATGAAGGCGGTAAAAAAATTGGATAAGCATGTTGAAAAAGAAATAAAACACACTGCGTCAGCTTCTGTCGTTGTGACTCCCAGAAGGTCCTCTTCGAAGGAAACAACCAAATCTGTCAATGTCATTCTCAAAACAGACACACTTGGCTCACTGGAAGCTATCGCAAACGCATTGTTAAAAATCGAGCATCCGGAAGTAAAAATAACAATTATCTCTAAGGACCTTGGGAGCGTTACGACCGCGGATGTACTTCGCGCGGAAGCAACTCATGCATATATCGCCGGCTTTCATGTTATGGCGACCTCAAACGCGCTCGATATCGCTTCTGAAAAAAAAGTTGAAATTAAACTGTATAAAATTATTTACGAACTTATCGACGATATTAAACTCCGAGCAGAATCACTGATTTCTCCGGAAATAAATCGTGTTATTCTTGGTGTTGGACGAGTTATCAAAGTATTCCGCACTGAAAGTAACTCTATGATTGTCGGATGTGTCGGTCTCGAGGGTTCACTTGAAACGGGGGCGCGCAGCATGATTCTGAGAAACGACCATAAGATAACCGAAGGAAAAATCGGAAAACTGCAATCCGGCAAACAAGATATACCCCATACGAAATCCGGCCAAGAATTTGGTATGCTCTTTGAAGGGAAGCCGCTCATCCAGGAGGGTGATATTGTGAAAGCGTTCAAAGAAGAAAAAACAAAAAAGACACTATCAGAAGAATAATATATGTCTTCAAAACGAATCGCTCAAGTAAATGAACTCATCAAGCAAGAGCTTGGGTACCTCTTTGTCCGGGAAATTGAATTTCCAAAAGGCATGATTGTCACGATCACCAGGGTCGAATCAAGCCCGGAGTTGAACGATGCGGAGGTATATATCACGGTTCTCCCACAGAACAGACGAGGCACGGCACTCGAAACAATTAAAAAAAAACGTGGAAGCATCCAACACCTTCTCATTAGACGTCTTTCCATGCGCTCCGTTCCTCAGCTTCGCTATGCGATTGATACGGAAACAGAAAAAGCTGATGAACTTGAGGCGCTTTTCGACGCGGTCAAAAAAGAACTGTAAACTTATAATTACATACATGTATGCCAACAAAAAATTTCCATCTCATCCCGACGGTCATTGAAAAAGCTCAGTATGGTGAACGTGCCTATGATATTTATTCTCGCCTTCTAAAAGATCGCATCGTATTTCTTGGTGATGCGATTGAAGATTCGATGGCAAACACCGTCATTGCGCAGCTTCTTTTTCTTGAGAATGAAGATCGTGAAAAAGATATTAAACTCTATATCAATTCACCGGGTGGATCAGTCACGGCTGGTCTTGCCATCTATGACACGATGCAACATATCAAACCTGATGTTTCTACGATTTGTGTTGGTATGGCGGCTTCCATGGCTGCAATACTTCTCGCGGGTGGAGCAAAAGGCAAACGCTTTGCACTTCCTAACTCAGAGAGTATGATCCATCAAGTCCTTGGGGGCGCGGAAGGTCAGGCAAGCGACGTTGAGATTCGTGTAAAACACATGCTCCGCCTCAAAAAACGCCTCAATGAAATTCTTTCAAAACATACGGGAAGAAGTGTTGAACAAGTAGAGAAAGACACTGATCGTGACTATTTCATGACCGCCGAAGAAGCAAAAGAATACGGCCTTATAGATAAAATCGTAAAATAAAAAGAAGGATTGCCAAAATCAAGGGAACATGGTAGAGTCATGGATATAACCCTTAAACATGAATGAAGAAGAGGTTTTTATAGAGATAGAGTCTCGTTGTGAAGGATATTTCCGAGCCGACTATATTTTCTCATGCAATTTACTTTAGATTATAATCATTTTTTGACTCAATCCCCTATTGCGCTCGCTGTGACTCGCGAGTAAATTTTGCTATTAAACGGATTGTTTCATCTCGGATAGACGGTTTCTCCTTCCTGCTCTTTTAAAGCATCTTTTTCTGCTGGAAATATATAGTATATGGAAACTCTTCTATTTAGTAGTATCGTGTCACTCGCTCTGGGTCTCCTTATCGGGTATGTTATACGAAAACAAATTGGTATTAATACGGTTAATTCCGTTGAGGGAAAAGTAGAAAAAATTCTTACGGAAGCGAAGGGTAAAGAAGGTGAGATCCTTCTCCAGGCTCAGCATAAAGCTCTCGGCATTATCGATCAAGCAAAAAAAGAAGAAGACGTTCGCCGAAAAGAACTCAGTCACACCCAACAACGACTCGAAAAACGCGAAAGCTTGTTTGATCAA
>Ga0209515_10000604_pt1 | contig 63645 bp, 59 predicted proteins | sample Subgroupgradi54m_FD_187454 | JGI IMG/M metagenome (GOLD analysis project Ga0209515, IMG submission 187454) | Subsurface groundwater microbial communities from S. Glens Falls, New York, USA - GMW60B uncontaminated upgradient, 5.4 m (SPAdes)... ...
TTTCCAAAGAGCCTGCCGCGGCACGTGCGCTTGCGAATCAGTTTGACCCCTATATGCAGATCACGAATCGCCTGAAAGCCCTTGAGATGAATGGGCACCCTGTTGATAAAATTGAAATGATTGTGATCGGAGGAACATGGAGTTTTTATCATCCGGCATATCAAGAAGAATTTTTGATCGGTGCCTATCGTGCGTGCAACGACTACGGCAAGGATGCAGACACACGCAGACTAGACGCAGACTCACGCAGACCTGAAAATCGACTCGAGTATCTTCTACAGCTTCAAGATGAAAATGAACTGGCGAACTGTCGCATCATCGGACTTTCGATCGAAACTCGTCCGGACTATATTACCGATTTTGAGATTGAACGCTTGCGGGCATTTGGTGTGACGAAAGTGGAAATCGGCGTACAGCATTTGGATGACGAAGTACTCAAGCTCACGAAACGCGATATGAAAATTGAACGCGTTAAAACAGCAACAGAAAAATTGCGCAATGCCGGTTTCAAGATCGTCTATCACATGATGCCGAATTTGCCTGGCTCGACACCCGAGCGCGATATTACCATGTTCGGCGAACTTTTTTCCGGCGTTGATTTTCAGCCTGACATGCTTAAAGTTTATCCCTGCATGGTGCTTGAGCATAGTGAGCTTTATGAAACATGGAAGCAGGGAGGATTCACTCCGTACACTGACTCACAGCTTATTGAAATTTTGCGCGGGGCAAAAAAACAGGTACCGCCTTATGTGCGCATTCTTCGTGTCATTCGTGATATTCCGGCAACGTATATCAAGGCGGGAAGTCATGTCTCCAATTTGCGCCAAGTGATGGATGAAGATATGAAAAAGAACGGATGGCAATGTCGCTGTATTCGTTGTCGTGAAATTCGGGAAGGGGAAGTCAATCCCGATGAGTTTACACTTTCTCATATCACCTATCGCACAAGCACAGGAACAGAAATGTTTTTGAGTTTTGAAGAGAACGCAGACTCACGCGGACTTGACGCAGACGAACGCAGACAGCCCCGTCTTGCTGCGTTCACAAGGCTTCGTCTTCCGGACAATATGGGTGCGGACGCGCTTCTCCCTGTGCTTAAAGGTTCCGCACTCATTCGTGAGTTGCATACGTATGGGCGTCACACCAAAGTTGGAGGAAGTGGAACGCAGGGACAGCATGTGGGGTTTGGACGGCGCTTGCTTGAGGAAGCGGAGCGTATTGCTCGAGAAAAGGGGTATATAAAAATTGCGGTTATTTCCGGTATCGGAGTGCGCAAATATTATGAAAAGCTCGGATACCACCTTGAGGGTACATATATGGTTAAAGTGTTATAATATAGGACATACGCAAAACGGCGACCTTCGCGTTTTTCTCCCAAGTGCCTCGGGAAGCAGTACCCGTGTGTACAGCTTCTCCGAGATCACTCGGGCGGAAAAACACGAATTTCATCCATTTGTGTAAGTCCTATACCCAGTTTTTATTTCATGGAAAAACAAGTCCCCAAAACAGCATATCAATTTGAAAAATATTGTGGCATCGACCGATGGTCAAGTTACTATTACCAGCTTCGAGAAATTCTTGCACAAGCGCCGGTGAGCGTACTCGAAGTTGGTGTTGGAGATCACGTAATTGGAGACTACTTGAAGGGAAATACTCCCGTAAATTATCGCTCACTCGATATAGCTTCCGACCTACACCCTGACATTGTGGGGAGCGTTGAGCAAATCCCACTTCCTGATGAGGATGTTGATATTGTTGTCGCATTTGAAATACTTGAACATCTTCCATTTGAAAAGTTTGAAGGAGCACTGCAAGAACTCTCACGAGTGGCAAAAAATTCTGTTATCATCAGTCTTCCGCACTTCGGACCATCAATTCGTTTTGAGTGTAAGATTCCTTTTTTGCCGACATTACGTTTTGCATGCAAAGTACCATTTCCGAAAGCACATGTATTTGATGGTCAACACTATTGGGAAATAGGGAAGCAGGGCTATCCGCTCACACGCATCACCCAAATACTCGAAAAACATTTCCTCATCAAAAAAGAATTCGTCCCCTTCGAAAACCAATACCACCACTTCTTTATCCTGCAAAAAAAATGAAAATTCTTGTAAAAAATATTTTTTATTGGATGATGAGACCTTTTTCTCAAAACATGCGAGGACGGGCTACTATACTCATGTATCATTCAGTGAGCGAGCGGAATGATTATTTTTTTACCGTAAGCTCAAAGGAGTTTGCTTTACAGATGCAATATCTTGCTGATAAAAATTATGTAGTTATTTCACTTCATGACCTTGTGGATCGAATAAAAAAAGAAGAACCACTCAACGGAGAAGTTGTTATTACTTTTGATGATGGATATAAAGATAATTTTACTGATGCATTTCAAGTTTTGAAAAAACATAATTTTCCCGCAACAATTTTTGTTACTACTGATCTTATTGGAAAAAATGATAAAAGAGGCGCACCCATGCTTTCTCCTGAAGACTTGAAAATAATGCGTGACTCAAGCCTCATTTCTGTTGAGCCACACACACAATCTCATCCTAAGCTTACGCAATGTTCACACGAAAAGATGATTTCAGAAATTCAGGGCTCAAAGCAGACACTTGAAGAGTTGCTTGAAAAGAAATGTGCTCATTTTGCATATCCTTATGGAAACTACAACAAAGATACTTCTAGTATTGTTGCCCAACTTGGATTCACTGCCGCGGTTACGGTAAAAGAGGGGACAGTCACTTTGTTGGATAATATTTTTGAATTGCCTCGTAATTCTATTGATCAATCCACTACGCATGTTCAATTTGTGGGGAAACTCTCGCGTGTTACTGATTGGTATGAAAAATTAAAACTATGGCACTAAAATTTATCAGACAAGTTCTCGCAGGGAAGAGTATTGGACGTATTCTTTTGAACCGTACTCTAAGAGAAGAATGCAGTGGTCTTTCTGGTCGAGTCATTGATCTTGCGGGAGGAAACCACCCAAGTTATCGGTCACTTTTACCTAAAGAAATTGAATTTATCACTACAGACTACAAAGCAGCTCCAGGTGTGGGCGTAGTTGTTGATCTCAATCAAACACTTCCTTTTGACAATGATTCAGTGTCTACATTTCTTTGTTTTAATGCTTTATATATCCTTGATGACCGAGAAAGGTTTTTGAAAGAGGTTCATCGAACACTCGCTCCTCATGGGAAGCTCTTTCTTTCTTCGCCTTTTATTACTAATGAAATGCCTGAACCTCATGATTTTGTGCGCTTGACGCACGAAGGTCTTTTGCAGGCTTTTAAGAGCGCTCAATTTTCTAAAGTGAGTATTATTCCTTATGGAGAGCGCGCAACTGCAGCAATGTATCTACTTCATCCATTATTTTTTCTGAGTATTATCCGCTTACCATTTTATGCACTTGCCGTTCTTGTTGACGCACTACTTCCACAGACACTTAAGAAAAAACATCCTGCACCAATAGGGTATTTTGTCATTGCAGAAAAATAATATGAAAAAGATACTTTATATTGCAAATATTCGATTGCCTACCGAAAAAGCTCATGGCATACAAATTATGGAGATGTGCAACGCCTTGAGTCAGGTGGGAGCTGAGGTGGAGCTTTGTGTACCAAAAAGAAAGAACCCTATCAACAAAGATTCTTTTGAGTACTACGATATTCCAAAAAGTTTTCGCATTACTTATCTTCCCACTTTTGACCTTGTGCGTTTTGGACGGGCAGGATTTTTGCTCCAAGCTTTGAGTTTTTCTCTGAGTGTACTTTTTTATACACACAAAAAGCACGATGAAATACTTTATTCTCGAGATGAATTTCCTCTTTGGGTGTTGAGTTTTTTTAAACAATCCTTTATTTTTGAAATTCATTCTCCGCGGTGGAATTTTATTTCCCGTCGCGTCATAAAGTATTCAAAACTTCTCATTCCAATTTCTTATGGTTTAAAAAATTTTTATAATCAACAGGGAATCTTTGATGAACAAATGCTTGTTGGTCCTGATGGGGTAAGTGCCAGGCTTCTTGCTGTGACAAAGAGTAAAGAAGAATGTCGCACACTACTCTCTTTGCCTCAAGGTGTAAAAATTACTTTATATGCAGGACATCTTTATGAACGCAAAGGAGCACATATTTTTGCGAAGGCTGCTCAATATCTTGAAGATGATACGCTCTGTATTTTTGTTGGGGGAACAAAAGGGGATATTCAAGATTTTCAAAAAAATACTTCAACACAAAAAAATATTTTGATACTCGGGCATCGTCCACATAAAGATATTGCATATTATCTCCGTGCTGCTGATGTGCTCATTCTTCCTAATAGTGCACGAGATGCTGATGCGCGTTTGTATACTTCACCAATGAAGCTCTTTGAATACATGGCAAGTGGTTCACCAGTCGTTGCTTCCGATGTGCCAAGTTTGAGAGAAATATTAAATGAGCAGAATGCATTTTTTGTCTTACCAGATGATCCTAATGCGCTTGCTTTAGGAATTAAAGAAATACTCAATAATCCTGATATTGGAAAAAAACTTGCAACACACGCAAGGGAGGATGTCTCTAATTTTACATGGGAAAAGAGGGCAGAAAATATATTGAAGCGTCTTAATTAAGGAGCTATTGCTTCCAAGCCTAGCTCATGTAGAATGGGCATATTGTGCAGTGTATAAAACAGTTTATTTCGAGTGGGGCGGTGGGGGCTTTGATGGCTCTTTGCTACTTCGCACTCTTTTTTGTGCTCACACAGTATGCTCATGTTTGGTATCCTTATGCGATTGGGGTAACCTATATTGTTATTTTTGTGTTGAACATTCTTCTTTTGAAACGTGTATTTCATGGACAAGGGGAAATCACTCGAGGAGAGTTTACTCGCTATGCAGGCATCGCATTACTCAATTTCGTGCTCAATGAACTCTTTTCACATATACTTATTGGACGTGCGGGGATGAATCATTTTATCGCGCAAGTCATTATTGTTGGCGGACTTTTCATCATGAATTTCTTTTTGTATAAATTTTTTCTTTTTCCTAAACCAAGAACTTCATCATGAAAATTTCCATTATTACTCCAATCTATAATGAGGAGAAAAATATTCCTCACCTCTATGCTCGCCTGAGTGAGGTGCTGAAAAAGTTGCCTCATGAATATGAGATCATCGCAATCAATGATGGGTCACAGGATAAAAGTCTCCAAGTGCTTCGCGAGTTTGCTGCTCAAGATAAAGCATTGAAGGTGATTAATTTTCGCAATAACTTCGGACAGACTGCCGCGCTTTCTGCGGGAATCGAGAGCGCGACAGGCGAAGTGATTATCCTTATTGATAGTGATCTTGAAAATGATCCTGCAGATATTGCGCACATCATTACAAAAATCAATGAAGGATATGATGTTGTTTCTGGCTGGAGAAAAAATCGCTGGAAAGGACAGTTCATTACACGCAAACTCCCGTCCCTTGTGGCAAACGCACTTATTTCAAAAATCGCCGGAGTGAAGCTCCATGATTACGGGTGTACCTTAAAAGGGTATCGTCGCGAGGTAGTGCAGAGCATCATGCTCTATGGTGAGATGCACCGCTTTATTCCCGCATACGCAAAAAAGGCGGGTGCGCGCATTGCGGAGATTCCGGTACACTACACCCCGCGTATTCATGGGAAAAGCAACTACGGCATCGGACGCCTACTCCGTGTACTTCCCGACCTTTTGCTCCTGAAGTTTCTCGACAAATACATGAATCGCCCAATTCATTTTTTTGGATTGCTCGGGTTTTGGGCATTTGGTGCAGGATTTCTTGCAATAGTATTGGCGCTATATTTGCGCTTCTTCCATAGCATCAGTCTCATTGAAACACCGCTCCCCACACTCTCTGCAATGTGTGTCATTGTGGGCGTGCAACTTTTGGTCATGGGACTCGTCGCAGAAATGTTGATGCGCACCTACTACGAGTCTCAGCAGAAGCGTCCATATGTAATTAAAGAGAAGATTAACCTCGACTAATCTATGTGTGGCATCGCAGGATTTATTGGCAAGGGAAGCAAGGAGGATGTTGAGCGAATGATCGCGAGTATTGCGTATCGTGGTCCCGATGATAGGGGTGTTTTTTACGATGATGCTGTCGGACTTGGCCACGCACGGCTTTCAATTATTGACCTCTCGTCAGCGGGTCATCAGCCGATGTGGAATAGCACTCAAGCAGTGGCAATTATATTTAATGGAGAGATTTATAATTTTCAAGAATTGCGCAAAGTATGTTCATCCCATCAGTTTAAAAGCTCTTCTGATACTGAGGTTATTCTCGCCTTATATGAACAATATGGTGAAAAATGTTTTGAAAAATTGAACGGCATGTTTGCCATTGCGATTTATGATACGACAAAGAAAAAGCTCTTGCTTGCTCGCGACCGCATGGGGAAGAAGCCACTTTATTGGGGCATCTTTGAAGATACATTTATTTTTGGCTCAGAATTAAAAGCACTACTTGCACATCCGCTCTCAAAAAAAGAATTGAATTTGGAAGCGCTTAATATGTATTTTGCATTTGATTATGTTCCGACGCCCCATTCTATTTTTAAAGGAATTTTTAAACTTGAGCCGGGGACAGTACTTGCTTATGAAAATAAGCAAGTACAGAAGACTTGTTTTTGGAACCCCGATACAAGTGAAATTCATACTTCTCAAAAAGAGATGCTCGCAAAACTCGATGAGTCACTCCGTAGCGCAGTTTCTTCGCGCCTTGTTGCCGATGTTCCTCTCGGTATATTTTTATCCGGAGGGCTTGATAGTTCGACCATTGCGTATTATGCGACGCAAATAAGTAGGGAACCAGTGCACACCTTTTCCATTGGTTTTGATGAGGCAAGTTTTGATGAGTCGATCTATGCAAAAAAAGTTTCGGAACATCTCCACACGGTGCATCACCACAAGACGCTGACCAGCGAAGATTCACTCAACATCATTCCCAAGATATTTGCGTCACTCGATGAGCCGATGGCAGATGCCTCGATCATTCCTACGTATCTCCTCTCAAAGTTTGCAAAGGAGCATGTCACCGTGGCACTCGGGGGAGATGGAGGAGACGAACTTTTTGCGGGGTATCCTACATTTCAAGCAGAAAAGCTCGTTTCATTTTATCAGCACATGCCTTCATTGTTGCAAAAATCATTTACCACACTTGTATCGCTACTGCCTGCAAGCGAAGCAAATTTTGGTCTCAAATTTAAATTACAAAAATTTCTCGATGGGGCGAATGAGAAGGATATGTCACGAAGGCACCTACACTGGCTCGGTACATTTACTGGCACGGAGCGTACACAAATTTTCACCCCTTCAGTAGGGAAAGCATTGGTGGCAAAAAATGTTTTTGAAGAAAGTGACACATATTTTAGGGAGGCAGGATTTTCTGATTCACACAACAAACTCTTGTGGATGTATCAGCGTACCTACATGATGGATCAGGTGTTGGTGAAAGTTGATCGTGCAAGTATGCGTGCCTCGCTTGAAACACGCGCGCCGTTGCTTGACTATACACTTGTCGAGTGGGTGAATCGACTTCCTTATGTGCAGAAACTTCATCGTTTCACCACAAAATATTTGCTCAAAAAACTCATGGAAGGAAAACTTCCTTCCGATATCATTTATCGCTCGAAGAAAGGTTTTGGCGTTCCCATCGGTGCATGGCTTCGCGGACCGCTCAAGGAATGGGGAGAGGAATTGCTATCTCCTGAGAATCTGAGGAGGACGAATCTTTTTGCGCCCGAATATGTGGCAACTTTATGGAATGAACACCAAGAAGGAAAAGCAGATCATCGCAAAAAACTTTGGACAATACTCGTGTTTCTCGAGTGGCATAAGAACTTTTTCGCATAGCTTGTTCTTCACGCGTTCCACTGGTAGACTAGAACAATTATGATTGCACCAACACCAAAGAAGCTGAACCTCGGTTGTGGGGAAGACAGTAAGGAAGGATATATTAACCTTGATTGGTCACCGCTCACCAATCCTGATGTTGTACATGATTTGAATGTATTTCCATATCCTTTTGCTGACAATGAACTTGATTATATCGAGGCCTCTCATGTGCTCGAACATCTCGACAAGCCTTTTTTGGTGATGAAAGAATTTCACCGTATCTTGAAACCAGGAGGGACACTTCATGTCAAAGTCCCTCACTTCAGTCGTGGTTTTACACACGCAGAGCATGCTCATGGTTTTGATGTGACTTTTCCTCTCTACTTTAATAAGAGCTTTACCAAGTCAGGATATTACGGTGTTGAATTTCGACTCGAATCATTAGAGCTCCACTGGCTCGCATTTTTCCACCTGCTTCCTTCGTTGGGCTATGGAAAAACAACAGTGACAATTTTACGTGGAATCAATGCAGTCATCTCAACTTTAGCGAATATTTCCCCTGCGTTCACTAGTCGTATTTGGTGTTTTTGGGTCGGAGGATTCGAAGAGATTGAATTCACTTTCACTGCAGTTAAATAATTATGTCATCACAAAATCGATTTGGGTATGAATGGGATAAATATTCGTGGTTAAGTGAAAACTACGAAGGGCAATTCCGTAATTGGACAAATCCCATGACTCCCGAAGACTGGAAAGGGAAGAAAATTCTTGATGTTGGTTGTGGGATGGGTCGCAATAGTTATTGGCCAATGAAATGGGGAGCATCCTCAGTGACCGCTTTTGATTATGACGAACGTTCAGTTGCACGTGCAAAAGAAACTCTTAAGGAGTTTCCCACTGCAACAGTGCTTTATAAAAGCGCATATGACATTGACTGGAAGAATGAATTTGATATTGCTTTCTCGATTGGAGTGATCCATCATTTAAGTGATCCCAAGCTTGCAATAAAGAATATGATTACCGCACTCAAGCCGGGAGGGAAGTTGCTCGTATGGTGCTACAGTTATGAAGGGAATGAATGGATTGTAAAATATGTTGATCCCGTGCGGATTCATATAACCTCAAAACTCTCTCCTGCTATTGTGCATTTTCTTTCCTATTTTTGTTCAATCCCACTTTATTTCTTTGCAAAATTCTTTCATAGAAAAAATGGGTATCTCACCCAACTCTCAACATTTGATTTTTGGCATCTTCACAGCATTGTTTTTGACCAGCTTATTCCCGATGTGGCAAATTATTGGAGAAAAGAAGAGATGTTTGAACTTGTCGAAGGGCTTGCTGTGGAAAACATACTTGTCGAAGCCCCTCCAAATAATTCAGGGTGGATACTTACTGCAATAAAAAAATGACCACTCAAGAAGAACAGACTATTGCCAGCTCCGACATACGCTCCTTCTTTAAACGTTGGCCGAAGCTTTACTATTTTGTTGCCACGGTTTTTGGTCCTATGATGTTTTGCGGTTTGAGTTCGCAAAGATTCTTAAAAAAATTTCCTTCTGAAGGAAAAACACTTAATCTTGGCTCGGGACCAAAGATTCTTTCCGTGTCGGTTACCAATGTTGATATTTATCCGTACAAGGGTGTGTCTATTGTTTCTGACATTCTTTCCGTTCCCCTTGAAGAGGGAAGCGTTGCGCGTATTATTTCTGATAATGTTTTGGAACATGTGAAGGATCCTCAGTCGGCAGTAAAAGAAATCCATCGCTTGCTCAAAAGTGGAGGGCTTGCTTATGTTTCTACGCCGTTTTTGTATCCATTCCACTCTTCACCTTCCGATTACCAGCGATGGACAAAGCAGGGTCTTGAGGAGCTTTTTAAGGATTTTGAAATGCTTGAGATTGGTGTTCGTGCGGGACCCTTTTCAGTGCTCACCGTATATCTCAATCATTTATTTGCACTTATATTTTCTTTTGGATCAAAACGGCTTGAGTCAGTCTTGGTGAATATGGTGATGTTTGTATTTTTTCCGATCAAGTTGCTCGATATCATTTTTAACTATTGGCCTGGTGCCGAATCAATGGCAGCGGTATTTTATTGTGTTGTAAAGAAAAAATAAACATGCGACGCGCAAAATTATTTTTACAAACCCATGTGATAGGAATCTTTTTTGCCGTAGTAGTTGGTATTATTTCCGTGCTTCCTTCGTTTCTTGCCCCCCTTGCGTTGGGAAGCAACTACAAAGGTATTCAATTTTTGTATGTTGACGATGAAGATATTTATCGTGCACGAATTCATGAGATACTTGATGGTCATCCTGCCGTTGCCTCTCCTTACCTTTTTGAGTATAAGGATATGCGCGTTCCCATGCCTCCTCTCGGTGAGTTTTTCTACGCACTTCCCGCCTTTTTCTTTGGGCTCGGAGTGGTCATTCTTTTGAGCAAATTTCTTTTCCCCGCAGTACTTTTCTTTCTTATCTATTTTTTAACAAAGAAGCTTATTGTTGAGGAAGGTGATGTCTATGCAAAAATAACCCCAATTACCTCAGGGCTTTTGGTGATGTTCGGTTATGATCTTATTGACTATCATTACGTTGCTGCACTTTTGCAGGGGCAAATAGCCAGCACGCACTTATTGCTCTGGACACGATTGGTTAATCCCATCACCGGGGGGTTGTTGCTTTTCAGTTTTTTGATTACTTTGTGGATGATCATAAAAAAAACGTTCCGTTTTACACATATCCTCGGGGGAATACTGCTCGCACTTATGGTCGGATATTTTTTTAGCTTCGGGCTTGCACTTGCAATCCTCGCTGCGCTCTTTTGTATTTTTCTTTTAAATAAAGAATATGCTATTGCCCGCAAGTTTGCTGCTGTTTTTTTTATCGCACTCTTAGTTGATATTCCCTATTGGTACAATGTTTTCACTGCGATAGGCGGCACAGATGGCAAGCTTGTCGCAAGTCGGAATGGTATGTTTTTTACTCATGCACCGATCATAAATAAGGTACTTCTTTTGGCAACAATATTTTTTGCCGCAAGTTTTATTTATGCATATTTCATAAAAAAAGAACGGTCACACCAGCGGTCATGGCAATTTATGACCGCGATACTTCTCGGTGCATGGGGGGCATTTAATCAGCAGATAGTTACCGGAAGAGAGATCTGGCCATTTCATTTTGTGCAGTACACTATTCCGCTGTCCTTCGTTGTCATTATTACTACAGCTTTTATCGTGTGGCGTAAACACTTTCCCCGTTTGTGGATGTTGGGGATGATAACTGCTCTCTCGGGAAGTTTATTGATAGGAGTATTTTCTGCATATAGTTATGTATATAAAATTCCTGAATTTCAAAACCTTCAACGTTACTCAACACTTTTTTCTTGGCTCGACACCAAGGCTCCAAAAGAATGTGTCGTTTTACTTAAAGAGCGAAATGATGAATTAGAACGTCTTATCCCTGCATATACTCATTGCAATGTGTACAGCACTGAATCAGTTTTCTTTGGTGTGACAAGTGCGCGTGTGCTGCATAATTATCTTTTACGAATGCGTCTCAATGGGGTCGATCAAGTGCACGCCCATGAATATTTACTCGCCCATCAGGAGACTGTTCGTTCATATTTTTACGATGACTGGAATCAATTATTTGGACAAGGGGAGGACACTTGGTTGCTCGGCCGAGTTTCCTTTCTTGAAAAGGAATATCAAATGTTCTTAAAGGGTGATCTTAAAAAACAGATACAAATGTATCGGTTAGATTATTTATTGACTGAAAAAGTATTGACTGCTCAAGAGTTAAAGCAACTGCCCGGATTGCATTTGAAACAAACTTTGGATGAATTCTTTTTATATTCCTTTAAATGAAGGGTGTATCGGTGTTTTTTGGATTTTTTGTTTTTTTATGATACATTGTGAGCATTATTCGGATTGTGCGCCCTGAATTTTATGGAAAATACTGATCAACAAACGAGCGAAAAGATCGTGGTAATAGGTTTTGGGTGGGTGGGGCAGGCGAATGCGCTTGCTTTGGTGCAAATGGGTTACCAAGTTTTTTACTATGACGTACTTCCTCCGAAGCGTCATTATGTTGGAGGAGCATATGCACATCTTTATGAAAAAGTTATTTCACTCAAGTCACCACTTGCACAGGATGGTCCACAAACTGCATACATGGTCTGCGTTGGTGATCGTGTTGACGAAGAAGGGAAACAGGATGTCACTTTTATTCTTCAGGCGCTTCAATCAATAGAAAAAGCACAAGGCACAATTATTCTCAGGTCAACAATTACGCCAAAGACTTTGTCAAAACTAACTTTTGACTATTACATTCCGGAATTCTTGCACGAAAAATTTGCAATACAAGAGTGTATCCGCCCTTACTATTTTGTTCTTGGAAGTGGAACGAGAACAAATAATACATGGCTTCCCTCAGTGGTAACACTTTGGCAGACGCGTGCGCAACGTGTTTTCTCGGGAACATATGCTGAGGCATCATATATAAAATATTTTTCAAATATGTGGAATGCAGTGCGCATTGCATTTGTTAATGAGCTCGGCGACCTTGTTGCTGATTCCTCAGATTCAGCAACGCCAACCGAAGACGCTGAGCGTGTAATTAATTTTCTTTTTGAAGGAAAAAGCTATCTGCGCTATGGTCGTGGTTTCGGTGGACACTGTCTTCCTAAGGACATGCGCACCTTTCTTGCTGCTTATAAGGATGAACATAATACCGCGATCCTTGCAGGTTCTTATGAATCAAATCGTATCCATGAGGATCGTATCAAAGAGGAAAGCGCAGAGCTTCCTGAATGGTTTTCTGCGTGGGACTATGAGAGTATTGCTGCACATCAACGTAAGGCAATTGAGATTATGTTGAAAAAGCTTTATCACTCGACCTTCGTCACCTTTATTCGTCGCTTATTTAAGCCAATCATTCTTTTTGGTGAGCGTTTTATTCCTGCACGCAGCAAAGAGACTTCACGGGATATTTGGGAAGCAAAAGCAAAAGCAAATGCACGTTATTTTGCAAATACAAAAACTCCAAGCGGGGAACTTGTGGATGAGTCTGAACTTCAGCAGACGGGCAGCGAAGATTATCAAAAACATGTCGCCAACGATCGTCTCATTAGTGACTTGCTCAAAAAAAATGGCAAGACAATGCTCGTACTCGATATTGGTTCGGGAATCGGACGCATGAGCGAGAGTTTTGCAAAAGATTTTAAAATAGTCCATGGTATTGATATTTCACCAACCATGGTTGAGATCGCAGAACGAAGACTCGCCCATCTTCCTAATGTGAAGTTTGCAGCGAATGATGGAGTAATGATTCCATTCGAGTCAGGTTTATTTGACGTAGCTTTTTCTTATTTAGTATTCCCGCATATTGATAGTATTTCAACTATTCAGGATTATTTAAAAGAAATTTATCGAACATTAAAACCTGCGGGTATTGCAAAAATACAATTTCGTACAGGTTCCGGTGTACGCCGGTGGGTATGGTCTTATGGGGTATCACTTACACCAGAGCAGGCAATAGCACTCTCACGGCAGAGCGGATTTCGTGTTGCAGACAACTATATCGAAGACACAAAAAATCTTTGGCTTATACTTGTTCGACCATAACTGTTGTTGCAAAAATAATAAATAATTTATGAACTCTTCAAAAAAAATTCTTATCACTGGCGGAGCAGGATTTATTGGATTTCACCTTGCGAATAAACTTGCGCTACAGGGGCATGATATTGTTATTGCAGATAATTTTTTTCGCAGTGAGCATGATGCTGATTTGAAAGAGCTTCTCACAAAGCCCAACGTGAAACTTTATCAGGCAGATCTTACCGATAAAGAATCTTGGAAGGAGATTGGTTCTGGTTATGATGAGGTGTACCATCTTGTGGGGATAAACGGGACAAAACTTTTCTATGAGATACCCCATGAAGTACTCCGCATTGGTGTTGCGACGACAATGAATGTGCTTGAGTGGTTTCGCACGGTGAACAATAAGCCGAATGCAAAAATACTCTACACTTCCTCCAATGAAGCCTATGCGGGGGCGTTAGATGCTTTTGGACAACTTCCTCTCCCTACGCCAGAAAACGTCCCGTTGGTCATTGCAGATCCGTATAATCCTCGTTGGTCATATGCGGGGCAAAAATTGATTGGTGAACTTTTTTTCATTCATTATGCAAAGGCATACAATTTTCGCATGTCAATTGTTCGTCCACATAATTTCTATGGTCCGCGCGAAGGTTACGCTCACGTGATTCCTGAAATTATTGAGCGTATCAAAACTCGTGTTGAGCCATTTCCCATTTTTGGTGCCGATGACACGCGGTCGTTTTGTTATATTGATGACGCAGTAGAGGCGATTCAAAAAGTAATGGAGTCTTCAAAGACCGATGGGGGAACGTATCATATCGGCACACATCGTGAAACAGTCATCCAAGAGCTCATTGAGACGATTTTCAATATTATGCAGTGGCACCCTAAAGAGCTCGACATAAAGAAATCCCCCGAAGGAAGTGTGAAACGTCGTCTCCCTGATGTTTCCAAAATAAAGCGCGACACTGGTTGGGAAGCAAAAATTGGACTCGAAGAGGGTCTCAAGAAAATGGTTGAATGGTATATCAAGCATCCACAACCAATAAAATAAAAACAATCATTATGAAAAGAGGAATGAAATTATTTGTGGCAGTATTAGTGTTGATTGTTGCATCCTATATTATTTGTATGGATGCTGTGAACACAAATAGTCATGCAGTATCACTTGATGGAAATTCTCAGTATCTTTCCGCTGCTGATTCAGCGTCACTTTCTCCAACAGGAAATATTACTATTGAAGGGTGGGTAAAAGTGAATCGCCCTGCTGTAGGGAATGAGGAACTTGGGTTTGTGAGTAAGTTTAATACTGAGGCAAGTGATGGGCGTGCCTATGGTTCTTGGTTCACTGCAAGTGGTCCCGATTGGAAACTCCAATTTCGTTATGGAAATACTTCAGGTGAAACAAGTCGAATGACCGGAAGCCCTATTCTTACTAAAGATGATTTAAATAAGTGGGTTCATGTTGCTATCACCGCAGATGTTTCAAGGCAGATAATTGCTATGTATAAAAATGGCGTCCCTGTGGTGGTGGAGTCATACGATAACCATGCGACATCAATTCGTGATAATAACCAAGAACTTCGTATTGGTATTCGTAATGAACTGGTTCCTGCAAACAACACGCATTATTTTCCAGGGTTCATTGATGATGTCCGTATTTGGAGTGTTACACGCACATCCGAAGAAATTCTCAAGAACAAAAGTGTAGAGCTCGCAGGGAAGGAGAGGAATCTTTTGGCATATTGGAAGCTCAATAACGCGTTCGAAGATAGCACTGAAAATGGAAACATGCTCACAAGTCATAATGCTGCCACCTTCGATACCCGTACTCCATTCCCATTTCAATATGTGAAGTCTTTTTTGTGGCAACTACGCTCAAGATTTAATTAATTCTTGAACTTAGGTACAGAGTATTGACTTTTATTAAATCCAGTGTTACCCTGAAAAAGGAATATCTTAGCCTTAGGAGGGCATAATGTTAGAACAAAAGTTCTTTAAAATAGTGGCTGAAGGGGAGTTTACCCCTGATCAGATCGATGTTGTTGTAAGGAGTAATACACTTCTTCGTACACCCGAATCAGAACGCTTCATTGAGGGGAAGTGGCAGGCACATCTTGCTACAGGAGTTAAGCCTTGGCCAAACGACTTGAAACCTACACGATATCGTGTTGCTGGTCTTGAGGTTGTTGGCAATCGTCTTCAAATTACTCTTGACCCATGCGTTTCGTATAAAGACTTTGTCGGTTCACTTGCCCCGGAGTTTGAGCAAAAATTTGGTTATGCTTCTGTACCCAATCCTCTTGCAGTAATGATCATCATTACTACTCTGGACAATAAGATGCTCGTTACGCTCCGCAATCAGGAAACTGATTACAAGCCTGGCGGGTATCATGTAAGTCTCGGTGGTTTCATGGATGCTCACAAGGAGAAAAGTCCTTATGAGGCGGTATTGCGTGAAACTGAAGAAGAAACAGGGATAAAATCAAGCGAGCTCAGTGATATTGTTTGTTTCGGTGCGATGTATAATCCGTGGACGTTCCTTACGGGTTTAATTTTTCAAGCGAAAACTTCACTTACTGCAAAAGAGATTCTTGCTCGTGTTCACGATGACGAGAATGAACTTCTTTTTGTGCCGACAAGTCAGAGATCAATCGAGTATTGGATCACCGAAGCAATGCACGCTAATGTGATCGCTCCTATGGCAGGATTGATTCTCGCTTATCAAAAAATGTTCGGGTCTGATTGGCGGGCGAGGATGCTTGATAAGCTTGCCATTGGAAGCAAGAATTATGATTCAGAAGTAGTCCGTAAAGCTCTCGAAGAGAGGGACATTGCTCGTCTTCGGCAAATGGTTGCCGAAGTTCAACTTTTAAAGGAGAAAGATAATGTTTTTGTACACTCTTCAAGCACTTGAGACTCCTTTTTATAAACCAGTCTTGGGTCAATTTTTCGACAAAGAGCTTGCTTTGAAGGCAGCAGAGGCTGCATTGCCCCATTGCATTGGGCTAGTTGTCGTGGATGAGTGGCCTATTACAGAGGACGCCTCCATTACTGCACCTTTGAATAATGAATACATTGTTGGTGTGGAGTGCAAGCGTATTTACCATAAACAAGGTACTCGAAAATTAACAGAGACCGAAAGAAGTGCGCACTTGTCGCGATTCTTTTAAAATCTATTTTTTTTCAACCTCAATAATTCTTGTTCAATTGACTAAAAAAGGGCTTCGGCCCTTTTTCTTTTTATACTATCGATTTGTAAAATTTCCTAAGTTTCAAATAGCTGTGCAAATTTTTTTAAGAGGATATGCGCATCGAGTGCGTTTACTCGCCCAAAAAGATCTCGAGCAATATTTACTCTTAATTCCTCATTGTCCCCAAGATTTTCTATTTGTTCCGCTATTTGCTTGATATTATCTTCTTCAAAGAGAGCTGCTTTGCTATCCGCAAGCCACGCGACTCCGCCTCCTTGTGGGATGATGCATGGTAAACCAAATGCAAATACTTCAATAAGTAGTACTGAGGTATATTCAATCCACCATTTAGGAAATACAAAAATATGTGCCTCAAGAAGAAGTTTTTCAAGTTCTTCTCTGTTTACCCAACCAGTAAAAGTAAAATATCTCTCTAATCTCATATCTTTAATCAATCGTTCAAGTCGTTCTTTGTCTGGTCCGCCTCCACTTAAGATCACGCGATATTTTTCTTTATTTTGAACAAGTGCAAAAGATTTAACAATAAGATCAAAGCCTTTTTCAGGGATCATTCTTCCGGTTGAAAAAATAGTTAATGTTTTTTCGTTATGTTGTCGGGTGATAATATTTTCTTCGGTGAGGTGGTGTTTTTTGATAATTGCCTGCATATCTACAAAATCAGGAATTATTGAGAATTTTTTCTTATCAAAACCCCAATCACAATAAAGTTGTGCCACCATTGGTGTAGTAAAAATAAATGTATTTATATAATTTGCAATGGGAACCCCTATATGCTTTTCAATAAAAAGACGCAATCTCTTTTTTATTTTTTTTATAAAAGAAATTTTTGCACCAATCACTGTACCGTGCGTGTCTCCCCAGCAATTTAATCGTACATTAAAAAAAGCAATCACTGGAACTTTGCCTCCCCACATGCGGTACAGACCGCCACCATAGACAAAAATTTGTCCATCAACATAGAAGGCATCAGCTTCTTGCTCATATTTCTTGAGTATTTTATACGCAGAATATTGAAGATTTAAAAGTGCTCGCTTGTTTATCATTTCTTCCTGCATATGATAAGGAAGTTTTTCTTTGATGATATTTTTTTCTACAAATGTGGTGATTACTGTAACCTGATGCCCAAGTTCTGCAAGACCTTTTGCTTTGAGGTGTAAATCCACCACAGACCCACCCGCGGTCTCAAAATTTAATTTTGATGTTAATAGAATTATTTTCATAGGTAAATTATTTGAGGGGAAGTGCACGAAGAGCTTCAATATCTTCTTTTGATAAATTCCAGCCTAGTGCCCCCATGTTTTCTTTTAGGTGTTCTTTATTTGTTGATTTTGGTATTACGGTAATGTTTTGAGAAATTAACCAATTAAGTGCAATTTGATTTGCTGTCTTTTGGTATTTTTCCGCAAGCTTTGAAAGTATCTCAGTGTGTGTTTTTGTGAGGTCACCTCTTGCGAGAGGTCTATAGGCAATAATATGCAAATTATTTTTTAGGCAATAAGGGATTATTGTTTCAGCCGCTTCCTGATGCAAAAGATTATACTCAATTTGATTTGCTGCCAACTGAATATTTTTTAAGTGTCGAGAAGCCTCGTTGATAAGCTCTAAGGAAAAATTACTAATCCCAATGGTGCGTACCAACTTTTGGCCAACAAGGGTTTCTAGTGCCCCCATTGTTTCTTGGAGGGGGATTTCTTCATTTGGCCAATGAATAATATACAAATCAAGATAGTCAGTGTTAAGCCTGTCGAGACTTCTCTTTGCTGCGGCAAGTAGGTCGTTGTGTCGGAGATTCGTCTTCCAAACTTTACTAATAAGGAAAAGATTTTCTCGGCGGCGTCCACTGATCGCTTTTCCAACAAGCTCCTCTGTGTGTCCTGCTCCATAGAACTCTGCAGTGTCAATAAGGTTGATTCCCATATCAAGTCCTGATTGAAGGGCTGCAATTGATTGAGTGTCATTGCTTGAGTCTTTTTCAGCTCTACCACCCATACCCCATGTACCCATACCCAAAAGAGGAATTTCTCTCATAACAAATTATTTGTTCGAGATTAATGGCTCAGGGTTAGGAATTATGAATTTTCCTTGATAGCCAAGTTTGCGTAATTTGGGGATAAGTTCTTCGGCAATATTCCACGAGAGCATAATTGCTGCCTCAGGTTGTTCCTCAATCATGCGTGTTTCATCAATAACGGGAATATGCATCCCTGGAGAGAAGCTCCCAATTTTCAGCAAGCTTTTTTCAGTCAGATAATCAATTATATCAGAATCAAGTTTGCAGTAATTAAGTAAAGTGTTGCCTTTTGCTGGTGCACCAATCCCGATAATTCGTAAGCCTTTTTTCTTGCAATCAAAAATAATATCAAGTAGCTTGAATTTCGTTTCAGTAATTCTTTTTGCAAAAGTTTGATAGGTTTCAATCGTGCAAAAGCCTTCATTTTTTTCTGTAGACAAGAATTTTTCAACAGTAGGAGATATTGGCAATTTTCCTTTTTTTGCAGCATAAACACGAATTGAACCACCATGACTTGAGATATGTTCAATATCAATAATTTCCATCTCGTATCGTGCAAAAAGGATGCTTAGAGGAGTTATTCCATAATAGCGAAGATGTTCATGATAAATTTGATCATACGACATGTTTTTTACCATATCCACAACATACGCAGATTCCGAAATAAAAATCCCGTCTTCATCTAGTAACGCAACAATTCCTTGCATGAAAGAGTCGAGCTCAATGACATGAGCAAATACATTTGTAGCAGTAATTATTTTTGCTGTACCGTATTGTTTCACCGCTTTTTTTGCTACATTTTCGTTAAAGAAGTCAACGATCGTAGGCTGCCCCCTTTCGATCGCAATCGAAGTAGAGCTTGAGGGATCAATGCCCAATATATTAATTTTGTGGGGGATATAATTTTCAAGCAATGTGCCATCATTTGAGCCAACATCGACCGCAAGATTTCCTTCCTTTAAATTATATTTAGAAACAATTAAGTCAACGAGTTCTTTGAAATTTGCCTTTAGTGCATTGTTTGTTCCTGTTGTGTAAACATAGTCACGAAAAAGCATTTCCGGATCAACTGCGTAACCAAGTTGAATGAGTGCACATGTTGAGCAGAAAAGAAGGTCAAGAGGATAAGTTTCTTCCGGCGTGTTTAAATCTTCCGGCTTTAAGAATGCATCACTTGGAGGTTGATGGCCAAGAGATAAGAATTTTACCAATTTTTCATTTTTACATATATAACATTTCATATTTTATTTTTTTGAGTAGAAAGATTTTACAATAACAACTAATGTATTGTACGGTCCTTTTTTTAAGAATATACCTAAAAAGAGAATAGTACCAATATAAATTATCCCACTTCCGGTGGCAAGGAGAAGAAACCCTGCTGTTTGGTTTGCAAAAGGGAAAGACAAGAGGAAGGATGCAAGGGGAAGTGGAAGGAGAATGCCAAGACTCACTACGCCAAATGTTTCGCCAATGCGTTTCCATGAGAGATGAATCAGTTGGTGGATAAGTACAAGTGTCGCGATGCTTCCAATAATTGAAGCAATAAGAAGCGCGATTGCTGCACCATGAATACCATAAAGAGGAACAAGGACAGGGAGTGCCACAAGAAGAGTTGCAAGATAAAGTGAATTTACAATAAAATAAAGTCGAGGATGTCCAAGGGCATTGAAGGTGGGTTGGGCAAGGGTGATGATAATGGTATCAAGCGTTGCTGCAAGCGTAAGAAGTGAAAGATTGGTTGAAATATCCACCCACTGCGCTCCAAGCAAAATGAGCACTAAACGATGTCCTGCAATAAAAATCCCCACGAGAAAAGGAAGTGCAATCACCGTAAGAAGATCGATGCTTTTATAAAGTCCTTCGCGCACATATTCAACAGATTCTTGTACGCGAGAAAATGCAGAAAAACTAATTTTACTTATGATGCTTGAAAGAGGAGAGGTTGGAGCATGGGAAAGACCTTTTGTTTTTGAGAGTAATCCGACATCGCGTGCGCTGGTGAAATGCGCAACAAGCACATCTTCGAAAGTTTTTGCAGCCTGACTTAAGAGTCCTTGTCCGAAGATCCACTGACTATATCCAAGCAAAGGTTTTAGTTTAATAAATTTTAAATCAATGTGTGGTCGATAGGGACTGAGAACATAAGTGATCAGTGAAGTAAAAAACATTGCCGTGCTGTTGGCGATAAAGAGTGCCCAATAAGAATGGAGTAAGAATGCCCCCCCAATAGAGATTATTGAAGTAGTAATTTGTAATACAAGGTCGCGAAAAAAAACTTTCTTGAAATCCAAATCGCGAAAAAAATATATTTGACCGATATTCGTCCATCCTTGCATGAGGAATACTAATCCACTTAATCGAAAAAGCATAAGATAGCCTTCTGCATGAAAGAATTTTGCCACCAAAGGAGCAGTGAGGAAGGTGAGTGCAAAGATAAATATTGCGCGAATGATATTAAATGTCCAAATTGCATTAAGATAAGATTTTTCTTCACCTATTTTTTTTTGTATCGCTGCTGCCTCAAAAGCAACCGCAGTCATTGCATCAATGAGTGTTGGATAAATTGTCGCCACGGCGATAATTCCAAAGTCTGCGGGAGTAAGTAACCGTGCAGTAATAAAAAAAGTGCCAAAGGTGAAGATTTTTTGGCTCACCATATTCACAAAATACCACTGCCCTGCGGAAAGTGTTTTTGCAAGCGTACGCTTATTTTCAAAAGCGATCGTAGTCTCAAGTTCCTCGGTTATTTCCTTGGGTGTTTGGTCCATGATTATTTCTTGAGATTGATTTTTTGTGCAAGTGCACGTGCGAGCCCTTTTATTCCTTCATTACCCATTATTTCTTCTGGGGAATCTGCTTTTACCCAGAGGTCAATGTAGTCTACGGGGACTGAATCTTCGAGAAGCGCGCTGATATAATTTAATAAACGCTCCTCATTGTGGGAATAATTTTCAAGCTGCTCTTTCACCAAATAGGGAAGCTCTTCATAGCCGCGACAACGTTTTACCTCGGGAATATCATTAAAGAAAACATCACCAAAAGTAATCACGGGGTTTTTAAATAGGAGACTTTCCCAACCCCCTGTACCAGTAATGGTGACCGTAAGCTTGCTCATGCGTGCAAGGTTGTGCCCAGGAACGCTGGGATTGATAAGTTTTACGTTTGGTACTTTGAGCATTTCTTTATAGTAGCTGCGTGATCGGTATCCCACCATAGCCGCATGTTCTTTGACATAAAGCTTCATATCAAGTGGAAGCGACCGTGCAATTGCTTTGATGAGCTGAACCTGATCGGTATAGTAAGGAGCATAAAGCATGGTCGCCATTTCAGGGTCATAATGTAGAGGGAAATAAGCAAATTTTTCGTTATAATCTACTGCCCCATAAAGGTCTGTATATCCAATTAATCCCCGCGTTTTGCGCTGCATTTTGTCCCACACTGCCCACCAAATAAATATGTCAGTGTAGTCGCTGTCGGCGCTCTTCTTGATGTCTTTGAGAAGAGTTTTGGTATGCCAGTAGATACTCCAAGCTAATTTTTTTGGCTTAAGAAATTGTATGTTTGCTTTACGCAGTGCTTGATTGTTGTGGGTTGGGTCGGCTTGTTGATGGTAAGGGGCTGGTCGATCGCGAAATTCATGTAAATACTTTTTTGCTTCCTCGCGCTCTTTTGAAGAACGTTTTCCGCTTTCAAGTTCTTCGAAGCGTTCTTTCACCCACGTGAAGGTTTTGTAATCCTCTGAAAATGCGATTCTATTTTTAATGCGTGCAAGTTCGAGTGTGGTGGTTTGAATGCCTTTCTTTTTGGCAACATGATAAAGGAGTGCGCTTCCCACAGAGCCAATGACTGAAATAATGACCGCGTCAGGTTTTTCCTTTTCAAGAAAATCAATAATTGCTCGTGCGCTTACTTGGATTAATCGCAACATGTCCTCGTGAGTGAGCAGTGCTTTGTTGTAAGGGTATTCGCGAACAAGTTGGCCGTGCATTACGACACGATCAATATAGAAGTATGGCCAAAGGTTAGGAATCCCATATTCTTTTTCAAGCCAGTTAATATACTCATAATCAATCTTTTCATTCTGAAGGTTTTTGTGAAAATCTTGTTCAAGTAAGAGAGCGCTATAGATAACCTCTTTTTGTTTTTTGAGAAATGTTAAACTTTCTCGCATGTTTACGAAGCCACAAAATTCCGTCGATGGAAAGTTTTTTTTAATGTCAGCCGCCATTGCGTTTCCAATGAATGCCCATCGTCGCTGAAGAAAGAAGCAGATTTTCATAAATTAGAGAGAATTTCTATGATTACATCACTACAGTAGCACATCGTTGTCATCATAGAAAGGTTAAAAAGATGTGCTATTATTTGCTTATGTATAACACACGGAAAGAGAAGATTGTTGCAACAATTGAAGCACGAATGACCTCAAGCCGACTTCCGGGGAAGGTACTTCTTCCAATTGTAGGGAAGCCCGCACTCCAAATGTTAATTGAGCGCTTAAAGCAGAGTAAATATTTGGATGAAATTTGTGTTGCAACAACAACAAATGTTGCTGATGATCCGATTGTTGCACTAGCGACAAAGTTGAGAGTTCAATGTTTTCGAGGAAGTGAGGCAGATGTGCTTGGTCGTGTGCTCGGAGCGGCACAATCAGTAGCTGCGGACATTATTGTGGAAATTACCGGGGACTGTCCGTTTGTGGACCCACTCCTTGTGGATCGTGGAGTTGAAGAATTTTTTGCTCGCGATGTTGACTATGCTTCAAATACTATTCATTCAACATATGCAAATGGGTTTGATGTGCAGGTATTTCCCGCAAAGATACTGAGCGAAGTAAATGAACTCACTCAAGACCCTGTTGATCGCACGCATGTTTCTTATTATATTTACATGCATCCTGAAAAATATCGCTGTCATAATTGGGAAGCAGATAAAGATACTTATGGACCCACATTGCGCATGACGCTTGATGAAGAAAGTGACTATAAGGCATTAACTACGGTAGCTGAAGCACTGCTCCCTGAGTATCCTCAATTTTCTGCGCGCGAAGTGACTACATACTTGCGTGCTCATCCTGAGATAGTCGCACTGAATGCAAATGTAAAACAAAAAGAAGCATATGAGCTCTAAGAAAAAAATCTACCGCGCTGTTATTGTGGGTGCAGGACGGATTGCTTCAGGTTTTGATACTCCTTCGTCACAACACGTGCTTACCTTTGCTCATGCGCTGACAAAAAATTCTCGAGTGAAACTTTGTGGAATTATGGATATTAATGAAGTGCAAGGCAAAAAAGAGGCGCGCAAATGGAAGACGCCGTTTTATGCAGATATGAATGTCATGTGCGATGCTCTCAAGCCGGATATTGTTATCATCGCAACTCCTGATGCAACTCATTTAAAAATACTTGCTCAACTATTAAAAAAGCACCCGGGAATAATTATTTGCGAGAAGCCTGTCGTGAGCAAGCAGCAAGATATGGAGAAGGCAAAAATACTTGCCGAAAAAAACAGCGTACCAATTATTGTTAATTTTCGACGTCAATTTGATGAGACGGTTGCGGACATCCGTGACCGACTTTCTCGAGGGGAATACGGTAGCGTTCTTTCGGCGAATTGCCTCTATACAAAGGGGGTACTCCATAATGGAACTCACATGATTGACCTCGCACGATATTTTTTTGGAGAAATGATCAGTGCATCTGCACATTTTAGGGTTAATGATTTTCCTCTTGGTGCACCATCACTTGGTGGAGTTGCGACATTTGAACGTTGCCCACAGTTTTATTTTATGAATGGCGATGAACGTCATTTCTCTGTATTTGAGTTTGAAATACTCACTGCAAAGAAAAGAATTCGATTTACTGATGAAGGATTACTTTGTAGTATGCAAGATGTCGTACCCGACTCGCTCTATAAAGGGTATTATGTTTTAGGTAAGCCAAAGATTCAGAAAACAAAATTATGGAATGCGCTCTCTCGGCTCACTACGCATGCAGTGAATGTGCTTGATGGAAAAGAAAAGGTAATTTCTTCGCTTGAAAATACACTCAAGACTGAAGAAGCATGTTTCCGGTTATTAGAAAATTATCACCGCTAAATATGGCAACACTTGCAATTAATGGGGGGACTCCAGTACGTAGTAAGGAAAAAAAATTTCCCGGCTATAACACTATTGGTGAAGAAGAAAAAAATGCCGCACTCCGCGTTCTTGAGTCCGGCGTACTTTCACAATATCTCGGATGTTGGGATCCGGATTTTTATGGTGGCAAAGAAGTGCAAGCGCTTGAGAAAGAATGGGCAGAAAAATTCAAAGTGAAGCACGCGATCGCAATGAATTCTGCAACCTCCGGGCTTATTGCTGCAATGGGGGCAATAGGTATTGAGCCAGGAGATGAGGTAATCGTTTCTCCGTATTCAATGGTGATTTCTGCAACCGCCCCTCTTTTTTATGGAGCAATTCCTGTTTTTGCAGATGTTGAATCTGATTTTTTCTGCCTCGACCCCGAATCAGTGCGTGCAAAGATCACTCCTCGCACAAAGGCAATAATCGTTGTTGATATTTTTGGACAGCCCTATGATGCTGATGCAATTAATGCAATTGCAAAAGAGCACAATCTTTTTGTGATTGAAGACGCCGCACAAGCTCCCGGTGCATTATATAAAGGTCATTTTGCGGGAACATTAGGGGATGTTGGAATTTATTCGCTCAACTATCATAAGCACATCCACTCCGGAGAAGGAACATTGGTGGTAACAAACGATGACAGGCTTGCAGAGCGATTGCAGCTTATTCGTAATCATGCAGAGGCGGTTGTTGAGGGGAAGGGCGTGAGTGAACTTTCGAATATGGTGGGATACAATTTTCGACTCACGGAAATTCATGCAGCTATTGCGCGGGAGCAATTAAAAAAACTTGATGCGCTTATTATTGATCGTCAAAAAAATTGCGCATATATTGCAGAAGCACTTGCGCATTTGCCAGGCATTATGCCTGCTCCAACAAGAAAAGATGCGACACATGTCTATTACCAACACCCATTTATTTTTGATGAAAAAATAATAGGAGTTTCTCGGGCAAAATTTATTGAAGCGGTGCAGGCAGAATTACCAGTTACGATACTTCGCGAATCCGATGGCCCGCTTATTTCAGGAGGTTATGTAAAACCTATCTACCTCATCCCGCTTTTTCAAAAACAAATTGCTTTTGGTGCAAAAGGGTATCCGTTTGTTTCGCCATTTCATAAAGAGGTGTATCAATACAAAAAAGGAATGTGCCCTGTTGTTGAGCAACTTCATGAAGCAGGTTATCTCTCGCATGAAATGATGCGTCCGGGGATGACGAAGCAAGATTTGGATGATGTGGTCAGTGCCTTTAAAAAGGTGTATGATTTCCGAGACGAACTTAACTAAACAATTATCACAAAAATTTTATTTTATGGAAAAAGCAAAGAGGATCGCACAAGAAATAGTAGAGTTTAACAAAAAACTTATTTCAAACGCAGATGGGGAGTGGGATTGGATAAACAAAAATCGAAGAAGTAAATATTTATCATCTTTAAACAATGCAGAAAAGTTGGAGCCTATTTTAGCTGATATGTTTAATAATGAGGCAACATACGGTATTTTTTCATATGATGGTTTAAATTCTCAAAGCAATCTTCGCGACTTAGACGAGTGGAAGAAGTCAGTAAAGAATCGAAAAGATATTGGCAGTAGTTTTGGAGTGCTCCCTGATGCTCCTCGGCATGATTATTTTGCAGAGAAAATCTTAGAGTTAAAACCAAAACGCATACTCGAGATTGGTGGTGGGTACGGAGGCCTCATTCTTCAGATTCTTCGTCGAAATACTAAAGTGCAATATGTGAATATCGATCTTCCTGAAACTCTTTATCTTGCATACAATTTTCTTAAGAGACAAGGTTTTGATGTGCACTTCTCTCTCGATGGAAGCATAAAGGGGCAAATAACACTTATGCCAAACACACTGAAGGTAAAATGGAATCCTGATATTGTTTTCAATTCCGCCTCACTTTCAGAGATGAAAAAAGAAACTGCGCTTTCTTATCTTAAAAATATTCGCACAGCATGGAAGCCAAAATATTTTTATCATATGAACAGTGATTACAATCTTTTTCCTGAAAGTAAACGGCATATAGAATTTATATCTTCTGATTTTCCTTTAAATGGATACAATCTTATATATAGACTTCCCACTGGATGGCAAGGAGGCGGAGGACGCTACAGAGAATTTCTTTACAAGAGAAAATAATCAAAAATGAAAGATTTTAAAGAAGAAGGAGATAAATATTTTGATCGCAATGTTACTGAGATGGAAGGATTTAGTGGTGATATATTTTCTCGTTATACAGAATCACTTCCGCTCAAAGGAAAAAAAGTACTTGAGGTCGGATGCTCAACAGGATTTCGGCTTAGTCGCCTCGATGCTGAGTGTTATGGTACAGATATATCCATAAAGGCAATTGAAGCAGGAAAAAAATATTATCCAACCTTGAATCTTCAGGCTCTCCCGAGTGATATTTTACCTTTTGAAAATGAAACCTTTGATGTGGTGATGGTAAGTTATGTATTTCATTGGGTATTACGAAATAAACTTTTTACAACATTCTCAGAAATAGACCGAGTGCTTAAATCTGGTGGCACGCTCTTGATTCAAGATTTTTTTCCTGAAGAACAAAAGATATGCTCGTACCATCATGAAGAAGGTTTGTTTACTTATAAAACGTTCTATTCAGAGATATTTAAATTAGGAGGATATTCGGAAAAATATCGGATGCCATTTATTCATGGAGAATACAATATTGAACGTCCCGAACTCAAGGGGGGAGATAATCAGGCGCTATTTTCTGCGCTTACAAAACCTTAAATTATTATGAAAAACGCATTTCTTGTTGGTACATATATCTACCTGCGCCCCATTGTGAAAGAGGATTTGAATGAAACATATCGTGATTGGTTTAATGATGCTGAGGTATGCCAGTTTAATTCACATCATCGTTTTCCAAACTATGATCAAAATATGCAGGAATATTTCACGAATGTTATTCAGTCCAGAGAAAATTTGATTCTCGCGATTTGCGACAAAGGAAATGATCTCCACATTGGCAATATAAGTTTGCAGGGGATTGATTCACTCAATCAGGCTGCGGAATTTGCTATTGTGATTGGAGATAAAACATATTGGGGGAAAGGAGTAGGAGAGGAAGCCACACACATTATTTTGGATCATGGATTTGCACAGCTTAATCTTCATCGTATTTACTGTGGCACCGCGGAAGATAATGTAGGAATGCAAAATCTTGCAAGAAAAATAGGCTTTATCAAAGAAGGTGTTTCACGACAAGCGCTTTTTAAAAACGGTACTTTCAAAGATTTGCTTCATTTTGGATTATTGCGCAATGAATACAAAACATCAAAAAAAGAATAAGCCAAAAGTACTTGTCATAGCACATGATGCAGGAGGCGCAGAGATTATTGCAGCTTATGTGCAGAAAAATTTTACAAAGAAAGATTTTGTCATTTACGGAGCAGGACCTGCCTCAAAAGTCTTCAAGCGGGTAGGTCTTTTGTCGCAAAAAATTACTGAGCGTCACGATGCTATTTTGCGTATCATTAAAAAACATCATGATGTAGAATTTGTTTTGTTGGGAACAGGATGGATGACCGCCATTGAATCTCAAGCACTATTTATCGCAAAGACGGAAGGACTCAAGACGGTATGTTATCTTGAGTCATGGCTTAATTACCGTGAGCGTTTTGGCTATCCTGCGCTGGGTTGGCAGAAAAGGCTCCCTGATGAAATATGGGTAGGGGACAAGTATGCGCTTGCGCTTGCACAGAAGTGTTTTTCTAAAACCTTGGTGCGGTTTGTGCGTAATGAATATTTCATTGAAATTATCAGACATTACAAAGAATTGCTTCATCTAAAGAAAAAAAAGCACGAAATTCTGTTTTTTAGCGATGCAGTGCCGATTGCAGAGGATGCATTGAAATTATTGCTTGATTATCTGTCTGAGCATCCATCATCTTTAGATTTGAAGATCAGCTTTCACCCCGCAGATGATCAAGAGCGCTACAATGCACTCATTCAAAAATATACTGATCGTATTCATGTTACAAAATCAAAAGAACGCGATATTGTAAAAAATCTTTTGTCTGCGCGCGTTGTTGTGGGAACTGAGACAGTGGCGATGATTGCTTCGGTCTTGGTGGGTATTCCTACAATAAGTATAAATTTAGAAAAAAAGAAGCCTATGTTGCCATTTCCACAAATTATTCATGTGCGCAAGCTTGATAAAGTAAAGCACTTGATTAAGTGAGCGGGAAAAAGTATGATACAACCACTATGAATCTCGATATGTTCAAGGGAAAGACCCTGCTTATTACCGGAGGAACCGGTTCGTTTGGAAAAAATTTTACTAAATATTTACTCGAGCATACTGAGCTCAAGAAGCTTATTATCTTTTCCCGTGATGAGTTAAAGCAGTCACAGATGGAAGCTGATATTAAAGATGAACGCATCCGCTTTTTCTTGGGTGACGTGCGTGATTTACCCCGTCTTGAGCGCGCATTTCGCGGTGTTGATATTATTGTCCATGCAGCGGCACTCAAGCAAGTCCCTGCCCTTGAATATAATCCTTTTGAGGCAGTAAAGACGAATATCCTCGGAAGTCAAAATGTTATTGAGGCAGCAATTGATAATGATGTCGAGAAAGTACTCCTTGTTTCAACAGACAAAGCGGCGATGCCTGCCAATCTTTATGGTTCAACAAAACTCTGTGCAGAAAAACTTTTTGTCGCAGCAAATTCATACGGATCAGATAAAACAAAATTTAGTGTAGTGCGTTATGGAAATGTGGTAGGAAGTCGAGGGAGCATCGTTGAGCATCTCATTCGTAACAGAAATGCAGAAGTGGTACATATTACCGATGAGCGTATGACACGTTTCTGGCTTGGCATCGAACAAGCACTGCAAATTGTCCTCTTTGGACTTGAGCACATGAATGGAGGAGAAATTTTCATCCCAAAGGCTCCGACAATGAAAGTAAAAGAATTATTTAATATTATTGTTCCTAATTCAAAACACAACGTTATTGGTATTCGTCCCGGTGAAAAACTTCATGAGATATTACTTACTCCCGAAGAGGCACGTCATGCAGTTGAGTTTGGAGATTATTTTGTTGTGCTTCCCGAAGAGCACCCTTATATTCAAGATTCAATGAAGATGAATCGATATAAAAAAGAAGGTACCCCACTTACTGCTGATTTTCATTATGCGAGCGACAATGCAGGCAAAAAATTAAGCAGTGCGGAGCTCCTTGATATCGTTTCGCGAATGGAACAATTGCTGAGCAAAGAACAATAAGTACAAAACCCGCCAATTCGTGGGTTTTTCTTATGCACACAAAAGACTTGCGTAATTTGCCATTTTGCGTATTATCTGGTCTAGGTGTTCTCATTCATTTTGATTTTACAGGAGGTATCTTGTGGAGCGTTTCGCGAAAACTTTTTCAGTTGGCGGTCGTTTGGTGGGAGATGATCAACCGGTGCTCATCATTGCTGACCTTGGTGCAAACTTTGATGGAAGTCTTGAAAAGGCTAAGGAGCTTGCACGCATGGTTCGTGATACTGGTGCAGATGTGGTGAAAATTCAAAGTTTCCTTGCGAAGAAGATTGTTTCGGGTCGAGGCTTTGGTTCTATGCATCTCAAAGGTGTTCATGGGTCATGGGGGAAACCTGTTGACGAGATTTTTAAGTCGGCAGAATTTCCTCGGGAGTGGCATCAGGAATTTTTTTCCTATTGCAAGGAAATTGGTATTATCGCCTCATCCTCTCCTTGGGATTATGAAGCGGTCGATATCATGGCTGAAGCAGGTGTGCCATTTTACAAAATTGGCTCAGGCGACATTACGTGGCTTGAAATGGTGGAGTACATTGCACGAAAGGGGAAGCCGGTAGTACTTGCAACAGGTGCTTCAACACTTGCTGAAGTGGATGAAGCGGTGCGTGTGATTGAATCGACAGGCAACAAAGACCTCGCACTTCTTCAGTGTATTACCAATTATCCCTCGAAGATTGAGAGTGCAAATTTGCGTGTCCTCGATACGTATAAAAGTGCATTTGATGTCATCACTGGGTACTCGGATCATACCCCTGGAGATACCGTGGTGCTTGGTGCAGTCGCGCGCGGTGCGGCAGTCATCGAAAAACATTTTACTGATGACAAAAAGAATGCCGGTCCCGATCATCCGCACTCAATGGAGCCGGCAGAATTTACGCAAATGGTAAAGCGTATCCGCGAAATGGAACAAGCACTTGGGTCAGGACGCAAAGAAGTTGTTGCCGAAGAAGCAGAAACCGTTATTGTTCAACGGCGCGGACTCTACGCGGCGAGTCCAATCAAGCGAGGGGAGCAGATCGGTAAAGAGCGCTTGATCGAACTTCGTCCTGCTCTGGGTATTTACCCAAAATTCAAGGAGCAGGTTGCCGGTCTCACTGCGAAACAGGACATTGCCGAAGGAGAAGCAATTTCTTGGGATTTGCTGAGATAGAAAAGATTTTAGGGACACCCTCGGGTGTCTCTTTTTTTGCCATCATTTTTTCTTGCAGAGGTGGGGATTGTATGTAAAATTGACTGTATGAGTGATTATGAGCAATTTAAAAAGCTTTTTCGGCAGGAGAGTAATAAAAATACTGATGCCATAGTGCTTCTTGCGGGCGATCGGTTTCATCGGATTGCCAAAGTTGTCGAATTGTATACTCAAGGTGTTGCTTCTCAAATAGTTATTACGAGCGGAGCACATAATTATCAATATGGAAGCCTCCCTGCTCATGTGTTGGCGCGGAAATTAATATTTGAACACCATGTTCCCCGAGAAGCCATTATTGCGGTGGATGAGGCAATGCATTCACGTGCTGAAGCAGATGCTACACTTGCCTTAGCACAGATGAATCAATGGAACAGTCTCGTCCTTGTGACCACAGAGTATCATCAGTATCGTGCACTGCTGACGTGGCTGAAGGCAATGAAAGATAAAGAAACCCATTTATCTTTACAAATGAGATCGGTGAGTGAATTCCCAGCTTTTCATACTCAAACTTATGAAGATGCCCTTGCCTCAGAGTTTGAAAAAATTGATCTTTATGGAAAGAAGGGAGATGTTGCTACTATTAAGGAGGGGATTACTTATTTGCAGTCTTTAAAATAATTAAATAAATATGGATATTAAAGAGGCAAAAAAAATCATGGGGAAAAATTTCATAGGACCCGAAGAGCTTCTGCTTGTAAGTGAAAAATTAGGTATTCTTGTCCCCAAGAAAATTCCCCAGATTCCTTATGATAAAAATTTTTTACAGCGTGTTACAAAAACGCATCTGCTTATTTTTACCCCAAATAAAACAACAAATAATCAACCGCTCACACTTAATTCCCTTCGTACTTTTTTTGGTATTGATCCCGAGGTGAGTGAACCATGCTTTTATAATCAGGATTGGTATGTGAAAGAAAAATTTGCCGAGCTCCCACTCAAGAGTTCGTGGTATCTTTTGCGCAAGGATGTTTTTCCAGAAAGCAGAGCTGAGCAGCCTGACATGTTGGAGGAGAAATTAAAAGAAGAAGGGGTATTTCCTTCGGCAGTACTTAGTACTTTTACATTTTTTGCATATTATTTTTTATCTAACGGCAGGTTATTGTGGAAGCATGATTTTATTTGGTGTAAAGACAAGGATGCAAATGGTGATCGTATTTATGTGGGACGGTATATTGATCCTAAGAAAATAAATAAGAATGGCTTCAATATCCATCGACACCTCACGTTGCGTTCTTGTTATGCTGCAACCGTTGTTGTACAGTAGCAGTTATCAACTTTATGAAAAAACTTTCTGTAAAAAAATCACAAAAACTTTGGATTGAGGCAAAGCGTATTATTCCCGGAGGTTCACAGTTATTGAGCAAGCGCGCAGAAATGGCACTTCCCGAACAGTGGCCTGCATATTTCACTAAGGCAAAAGGTGTCGAGATTACTGATCTTGATGGGAATAAATTTATTGACATGACTCATATGTCGGTTGGTGCCTGCACGCTTGGTTATGCCGATGCTGATGTGAACAAGAGCGTAAAACAGGCCGTTGATCGAGGAACAATGTCTTCGCTCAATGCACCTGAGGAAGTAGAGCTTGCAAAGTTGTTACTTAAAATTCATCCTTGGGCGGGGATGGTGCGCTATGCGCGAACAGGCGGGGAATCGATGTCTGTCGCGGTGCGTATTGCACGCGCATATGCAAAAAAAGATGTCATAGCTTTTTGTGGTTATCATGGTTGGCATGATTGGTATCTTTCGACAAATCTTGCATCAGGAGACAACCTAAATGGACAACATCTTTCCGGACTCTCTCCTAAAGGGGTCCCCAAAGGACTTCGTGAAACTGCAATACCTTTTCATTACAATAATTTTAGTGAACTTGAAACGATAATTAAAAATCATGAAGTTGGCGCGATTGTCATGGAAACACTTCGCCACACAGAGCCCAAGGATGATTTTCTTCAAAAAGTTCGCGCACTTGCAACAAAGCATAATATTGTCCTTATTTTTGACGAAATTTCCTCAGGTTTTCGTTTGAATGTTGGAGGAGCACATATGCAATACAGGGTGTTTCCTGATATTGCGGTGCTTGGAAAAGCGATTAGTAACGGGTATCCTATGGGGGCGATTATTGGGCGAAAGGAAATTATGGATATTGCTCAAGAAACTTTTATCAGTAGTACGCACTGGACTGAACGTGTCGGTTTTGTTTCTGCACTCGCGACAATTAAAAAGATGCAAGAAAAGAAGGTTCCTCGACATCTTGAGCAAATTGGAAGACTCATCGAAAAAGGGTGGATAAAGTTTGCAACAAAACATGGAATTGATATTTCCGTTGAGGGGCCAATGGCACTTGTTACCTTAACTTTTAATTATCAAAACAAGCTTGAAATAAAAACGCTTTTCACCCAAGAAATGTTAAAACGAGGTTTTCTTGCCGGACTCTCGGTCTATGTCAGTTATGCGCATAAGGAAAAACATATAAGGCAATATCTTCAAGCGGTCGATGAAGTTTTCGGGATCATCAAAAGGGGGATTGAAGAAAAAAATATTCTCGAACTACTCGAAGGTCCGGTTGCTCATGCAGGGTTTGCTCGTCTCACATAGTTTATGACGCGTGTTATTGCAATTATTCAAGCACGTCTCGGCTCAACAAGACTTCCCGGAAAGGTGCTTCTTGATGTGTGTGGCAAAACGGTGCTTGAACGCGTTGTTGAACGAACGCGATATACAAAAAATATTGATTCTGTTGTGGTGACGATGCCTAATGGGGAACGTGATGATTTGCTCGCTCAGTTTTGTGAGGAACATAAGATACACTTTCTTCGCGGGCGAGAAGAAGATTTGCTCGATCAGTATTACCAAGCTGCAAAAACATTGAATGCAGAAGTCATCGTGCGCATTACCGCAGATTGCCCGCTCATTGATCCACAAATTATTGATCAGACAATCAATGAGTACTTTGCTCGAAATTGCGACTATATTTCTACTGGACGCTTAAGCTCCACATTTCCTGATGGGCTCGATACCGAAGTTTTTTCATTTGCCACCCTTGAAGAGGCGTGGAAAAAAGCGACACTTCAAAGCGAACGTGAGCATGTTACCCCATATATCTGGAATCACCCTGAGCTTTTTAAAGTAGAAACAGTTAATAATGACATAGATCTTTCGTTGTTGCGATGGACGGTAGACGAGCAACGTGACTTAGACTTTGTCCGACGCGTTTATCAAGAATTCAACACGAAAGAGATATTTTATATGAAAGATATCATTCGCTTTCTTGAAGAAAATCCAGAAATTGGAATGATCAATAATGATATTCTGCGAAATTCTGGATATTACAAGTCGTTGAAGCAAGAAAGCCCATCAATTTAGGGTTCCAGTAATTGCGCTTTGGGGGAATCTCGTATATTGTTATGTCCATGACATTTCGTGATATTTTACGTTTGGGGATTTTGGCGTGTATTTTTGCGACGCCTTTTATTGGTTTATATGTCGCTGATGGGATGTTTTTCCCTTTTATTTCGGGAAAGAACTTCTGGTTTCGTATTCTTGTTGAGTTGATGCTTGGCATGTGGGTGCTCCTCACGTTTATTGATGCGACGTATCGTCCGAAGTTTTCGTGGATTTTGGGTGCTGCGGGAATATTTGTCGGAGTACTTACCGTTGCAGACCTAAATGGCGTGAATCCATTTCGTAGCATCTGGTCAAGCTATGAGCGTATGGAAGGACTCGTGACGCACATTCATCTCTTCTTCTATCTGCTCATTGCGGGGAGTGTCATTGTGACCGAAGAACTTTGGAATTGGTTTTGGGCAACATCGCTCGGTGGATCACTCCTCGTTGCATTTTATGCGCTTTCACAACTTTCGGGAAAATCAGAAATTCACCAGAGTGCAACGCGCCTTGATGCGACATTTGGAAACTCAACCTATCTCGCCGTCTATGCACTCTTCCACGTTTTTCTCGCCGTCTTTTTGTATTTCCGTATAGGGAAGCGTTCGGTGGCGCGTTGGATTTATCCCTCAATCGCACTCATTAACTTTGCCGTGCTCTACTATACGCAAACTCGTGGCGCACTGCTCGGTGTACTCGGTGGTGCATTTCTCGCTTTTCTTCTTGTCGCGTTTTTAAGTAAAGAACATCCAGAGTGGCGAAAGCGTGGAGTAGCAGGTCTTGTACTCGTCGTACTTGCGGTCGGCCTTTTCTTCACTTTCCGTGATTCAACTTTCATTAAGTCGAGCCCAACGCTTTCCCGTATGGCGTCCATTTCCCTGAACGATGCGACAACGAACTCACGCTTCATGATTTGGCAGATGTCCTGGGAAGGTTTTAAAGAGCGTCCGATTCTTGGATGGGGACAAGAGAATTTCCTGTATGTGTTTGGTAAATACTATAACCCAAAGATGTATAATCAGGAGCCATGGTTCGACCGCTCACACGATGTATTCTTCGATTGGCTTATTGCTGGTGGCGCACTCGGGTTGCTCACGTATCTCTCGCTTTTTGTCGTAGCACTTTACTATCTCTGGTTCGGGAAGAAAAAACAGTTCACGGTGCTTGAGCGGAGTATCCTCACAGGCATGCTCGGAGGATATTTCATTCACAATATTTTTGTGTTCGATAGTCTCACGAGTTATATTTTCTTCTTCGGGTTTCTTGCGTATGTCCATGGCATGACACTTGTTCATGAAGAAAAAACGACAAAGGTGCACAAAAAAGAAGAAGCGCTTGAGGGAGGAGATTTTGCGATTATCGGAGGAATTATCCTACTCCTCACGGTGGGGCTTATCTACTATGTGAACATTCGCAACATGAATGCAAATACTGCGCTCATCAATGCAATTCGTCCCGAGACAATCATGATCGACGAAGGAAATGGAAAGAAAAGTATTGCAATGGCCCAAGTACTCGATCCTGATCTGCTTGGGACAAATGAAGCGCGCGAGCAATTGATTCAGATCGCAATACAAGCGGCTGATCCTCGTGTTGACCCGACAGTTCGCCAGCAGTTTTATGACCTCACTTCAAGTGAAATTGAAAAGGTACTCGCTGAAGATCCTGCTAATTTGCGCGTCCACTCATTTGCCGCTGCATTCTATTCACACTATCAGCAATATGATAAGGCGCTTATTGAGTACAATAAATCAATCGAGCTTTCGCCGACACGTCAGTCAACATACTATGATTTGGTGACACTCTACTTGCTTCAAGGAAAGGTTACTGATGCAGAGCAAACCGCAAAGAAAGCATTTGATATCGACCCTGCAACTCCCGATGCGCGCAGTGTTTACGCAAATGTACTCATTCATGAACAGAAATATGCTGATGCTGAGGTGCTCATGAAAGAATTTGTCGGCACATCGGAGTATTACGATCCACAAATTGTGAATGCTTATGGCTATATGAAAAATTACGCCAAGGTTATCGAGCTTTTGAATTTAAAGATTGCAAAAAATGAAATGACCGCGCAGGACTATTTTCCACTTGGTGCTGCATATGCAGGAGTGGGGCAAATGCAAAATGCGATTGCCGCAATCACCAAAGCGGGGGAACTCGACACCAGCTTGAAAGCTAAAGCAGATGAGATGATCGGACAGCTTCAAGGTATTGTTCCGGTGAAAAAATAACAAGAATAAAAAAATCGCCACACTGGCGATTTTTTTCTGCTACAATAGCACTCATGATCATCGAAGAGAATAAACTTTTGGCACCTTTTACAACATTTCATATTGGTGGACCTGCGCGCTACTTTGTTGAGGCACGTGAAGATGGGGAAGTGCATGAGGCGTCACTTTTTGCGCGAGCGCACAATGTGCCACTCATTGTTCTTGGTGGTGGCTCTAATGTGCTTGTTGCGGATCGTGGTGTCGATGCGCTGGTGCTCCGCATGGTGAGTAAAAATATTTCATGGAATGATGAAGGGGAGTTTGTGCAAGTTGTGGCTGATGCAGGCGTCTCATGGGATGCACTTGTGGAGGAGTGTGTGTCGCGGGGATACTTTGGTATCGAAAATCTTTCCGCAATTCCCGGGTCGGTTGGCGCAAGTGTGGTGCAAAATATTGGCGCGTATGGTGTCGAGGTTTCCACTGTGGTTGAATGGGTTGAGGTCTATGACACGGCGTTGCACCAAGTGCGACGTCTCGATGATCTCGAGTGTCACTTTGGATATCGTGCGAGTATTTTTAAAAAGCCTGAGGGAGCACATCTCATCGTGTTGCGTGTGTGCTATCGTCTTTTTAAAAATGGCACACTCAATATGCACTACAAAGATATCATTTCCTACAATGCCACCGTTTTGCCAATTGATTCATTGCAAACGATGCGTGAGGCAATATGCACCATTCGCGGACGCAAATTTCCTGACACCAATATCTATGGTACTGCAGGTTCATTCTTCAAAAACCCCATTGTTGAAGCGTCAATTGCGCAACACTTTCTTGGGCAGTATCCCGATGCGCCACAGTATATGGAGCACGATGGACACATCAAACTTTCCGCAGCGTGGATCCTCGATCATGTTTTGCATGTGCGTGGAGTAAAAGTAGGGGCAGTATCGACATGGGAAGGACAAGCATTGGTGATACTTGCAGAGCGTGGTGCACGTGCAGAGGAAGTGTTTCAATTTGCACGACAACTCACGGAGCGTTGTTTTGAAAAAACTCAAATCATGCTCGAACCCGAGGTGGTGATGGTGGGAAATGTTGCAGAGGAATAATACTTGCATGTGCAAGTATCAGAGTTATCCCCAACTTTTTTTATTTATGTATTGAGTGTGAATGATAAGCGAGGGATAATATATGACAGGAGTGTTCGTCGACGAAATTGTAAAAAATTTTTTTGAACACTCAACATTTTTAATGCTTTGAGGTCGAGGCATATTATCAGCCCTAACTTCTCACAAATAATATGGTAGTAAAGAAGAAGGCAGCAAAGAAGGCAGTCAAGAAGGTCGCTAAGAAGGCGGTCAAGAAGGCAGTCAAGAAGGTTGCAAAGAAGGCAGCAAAGAAGAAGGCATAGTTTTCCTTTCTTCCACAAAACAAAAACTCCCAGAGCTCCCATTTTGGGAGTTTTTGTTTTGTGCCTGCTCAAAAGGAAGCATGCTAAATTTAATCGTTGGAGATTTTTGCTCCAATTGGTGATATACGCTATAGTAGAGAAACTTCAGTGAGTTGGAAGCAGGTCTGCCACACGGAGAAAAACTATGAAATTCATCACAAAAATATTTGGCAGTCAAGAGGGGCGCGAGGTCAAGAAACTCGAGCCTATTGTCGCCGCAATCAATGCATTTGAGTCATCAATAAAACCGCTCACTGACGAGGAGCTTCGTGCGAAGACGGGCGCTTTTAAGGAACAACTTGCACAAGGTGCAACACTCGACGATATTTTACCCGAAGCATTTGCGGTGGTGCGTGAAGCATCGCATCGCACGCTCGGACAACGTCATTACGATGTCCAACTTTTGGGTGGCATTATTTTGCATCGCGGAGGAATCCCTGAAATGAAAACGGGAGAAGGAAAGACACTTGTTGCAACATTGCCAACATATTTGAATGCACTCTCCGGCCGCGGTGTACATGTCGTCACCGTCAATGACTATCTCTCGCGTCGTGATGCCGTCTGGATGGGGCAAATCTATGCATTTCTCGGACTCTCTGTTGGCGTCATCAATCATGATGCATCGTATCTTTATGATCCAGCTCACCAAGAGCTCGATGCGCTTCGTGATGACACCGGTTCATTCCGCGTGCTTTATGAATTCCTCCGCCCCGCTACGCGCCGTGAGTCATATCATGCGGACATTACCTATGGAACAAACAATGAGTTCGGCTTTGATTATTTGCGCGATAATATTTCTTATAGTGCCGGAGATTTACGTCAACGTGAATACAATTTTGCGATTGTCGACGAAATTGACTCTATCTTAATTGACGAAGCACGCACGCCACTTATTATCTCTGCGCCAACTGCAGATTCGGAATCGCTCTATGCAACATTTGCTGAAATTGCCACGAAACTCTCGGAAGGAGAACATTACACCATTGATGAAAAATTGAAAGCAATTCAAATTACTGATGCAGGAATTACCAAGGCAGAAGAATTACTCGGTGTTGAAAATATTTATACGGAGAAGGGGATTAAGTACGTGCATCATTTGGATACTGCGGTACGTGCGCGGGCACTTTTTGTGTGTGACCGTGAATATGTCGTGCGTAATGATGAGGTTGTGATTGTTGATGAATTTACGGGACGCTTGCAACCGGGACGTCGTTGGTCTGAGGGATTACATCAGGCGATTGAAGCAAAGGAGGGGGTGAAGGTACAACAAGAGTCACGCACAATGGCGTCGATTACTTTCCAGAATTATTTCAAACTCTATGACAAGCTTGCGGGAATGACCGGTACCGCAGAAACATCACGCGAGGAATTTTTGAAAATTTATGGGCTCGATGTACTTCCTGTACCCAGCCATCGCCCTATTGCGCGCATCGATGCGAATGATCTTATTTTTCAAACAGAGAACGGCAAGTTCACTGCAATTGCGCGCAAAGTGAAGGAGGTCAACGCAAGTGGACAGCCCGTGCTCATCGGTACGGTATCAATCGAAAAGAATGAATTGCTCTCGGCATTTTTGAAGCGCGAAGGAGTGGCACATGAGCTTTTGAACGCAAAAAACCACGAACGTGAAGGAGAGATTATTGCACAGGCGGGTCGCATGGGTTCGGTAGTGATTGCGACCAACATGGCGGGACGTGGTGTGGATATTAAACTTGGAGGAAGTAATGCAACAAAAGAAGAAGCCGAAGCAGTGAAGGCGGTCGGTGGACTCTTTGTGCTTGGTACAGAGCGACACGATGCACGCCGTATCGACAACCAGCTCCGCGGACGTTCAGGTCGCCAGGGTGATCCCGGTGAAACACAATTTTATGTTTCGCTTGAGGATTCACTCATGCGCATCTTTGCTTCCGACGCTATTAAGACCATGATGGGGCGCTTTGGAATTCCTGAAGATGAACCAATCCAAAATGGCATGATCACCCGCGCACTTGAAAGTGCACAAACCAAGATTGAAGGATTTAACTTCGATGCACGCAAGCATGTTATTCAATACGACAACATCATTAATCTTCATCGTCAGACAATGTACGCACGTCGGCGCAAGCTCTTGCTCGGCACCAAGGACGAAGTGAAGGAATATTTTGAAGAGCTACTTTTAAATGCAGGGGAGCAAGGGGAAGTGGTGCGCGCACAAGCAGACGAGAAAATTAGCATTATTGGTGAGGATGCATTTTATGATGTGGTGCGCCGTTTGGCACTCCAGACGAACGATACTTTCTGGATTGATCATCTTGAGTTGATGGATTACGCGCGTTCGTCAGTGAATCTTCGTGCCTACGGGCAGCGTGACCCATTGGTGGAATACAAGCGCGAAGCACTCAGGCTTTATCGAGAAATGGAAGAAGTTATTTCCGCGCAAATCCTCGAAATGATCCCGCGTATTGAAGTGAATGCATTTGTGCAAGCAGAGGCAGAACTCAAGAAAGTGGAAGAGCAGATGACACTTGCGGGTGGAGGGGCAGCAACAAGTGATCAGTCGCCAGTTGCCAGTAACCAAAAAAATATCGAAAAAGAAGCAGGCCGCAACGACCCCTGTCCCTGCGGAAGCGGAAAGAAATATAAGAAGTGCCACGGAGCATAAATTAAAAACCCCCATCAGATGTAGTTGATGGGGGTTTTGTTGAAGTCGAGTTTTACTCGGAGGTGGTCATTGAGGTCGTCTTTTTTGGGAAGCCAGACTTCTCCCTCAACATATTTTCCTTGAAAAACCGGTTCAAGAAATTTCTGATCAGCGGGGAGCATGCGGTCGTAGGGGATGGTACCTACACCGAAGAATTCAGGTGGTCCCATAAATTCAGTTTCTTCAGGGACACCTTTCCACCAATCAAGAAAGAAAAAATACACCCGCATGTCGAATTTTTTGTCGGTGTTGCCCGGCCAGAAAAAGTCGATGATGGCACAGGGAACGAGGTCTTCCTCATTTCCGAGAACATGCGCTTCTTCGCCAAGTTCACGGATTGCTGCCATGCGCGGGGTTTCACCTTCTTCAAGTTTTCCCCCATACCCGTTTAATTTTTCATCGCCCGCATTCAGACTTTTCTCCCCGTCATGAATGTGACCTTTTTTGGGCGCAAGACAGACCTGTCCATTGCGACGCAAGAATACCACCGTTGCATGATCCATAAAGTACTCCTTAAAAATAATCTTCTTACACATTAGCAACGGAAGAGATTTTTGTAAATGCACTGTGTGTTATGATGTTCATTATGATGAAACAAAATCCGCTTAGTGTATTATTCCTTACCATATTTCTCGATATGCTCGGTGTGGGGATTCTTATTCCCGTGATGCCACTTCTTTTTACCAACCCCCATTCATCACACTATCTCCTTGGTGCAGGGTTGGCGCCGTCGTTTGGGTATATTCTCCTTGGTCTCACTATTGCGCTTTATTCATTTGGGCAATTTATCGCTGCGCCTATCATCGGACAATTTTCAGATAAATTTGGGCGCAAGCGGATGCTCATATTCACGGTGGTTGGTTCAATGTGTGCACATGCACTTTTTGCAATTGCTCTTTCATGGAAGGCAATCCCGCTGCTGCTTTTTGCACGCTTGGTCGGAGGAGTGAGTGGGGGAAATATTGTTGTTGCACAGGCAGCGATTGCTGATATTTCAAAGCCTGAAGATCGGGTAAAAAATTTCGGACTCATCGGCGCGGCATTTGGACTTGGTTTTGTTGTGGGACCATTTCTTGGTGGGAGACTTGCCGATCCCACACTTGTTTCATGGTTTAATGCAACGACGCCATTTTGGTTTGCTGCAGGGTTGTCACTTGTCAACGCGATTCTTGTTGTTCGTAATTTGAAGGAAACAAATGTGCACGTGTCTCATTCGCTCCATATTGATTGGAGTCGTGCGCTCAAGAATATTCGTCATGCGCTGAGTCTTAAGGAGTTGCGCCCACTTTTCATTACGAACTTTCTCTATCAAATGGGTTTTGCATTTTATACGACTTTTGCTGCGGTCTATTTCTTTGCGCGGTTTGGTTTTACTGAAGCGATGCTCGGAAATTATTTTGCATATGTGGGCGTATGGATTGTTATTTCTCAGGCAGTGCTCACGCGCCTCGCAGCAAAACATTTTACGAGTCAAACAATTCTTAAGAGCAGTTTGTTTTGGACGGGGCTCCTCATTTTGCTTATCGTGCTTCTCCCTCGACCATTTTGGCTTCTCCTTTCAACCCCATTTTTTGCCGCAGTAATCGGACTTTCACAAGCAAACCTCACTGCGCTTATTTCACGGAGTGCAGGTGCAAATATTCAAGGCGAGGTTTTGGGTATCAATGGTTCAGTGCAGGCGTTTGCGATGATGATACCGCCACTTGTTTCAGGTGTGCTCGTTGCCGCCACCGAGCCCGCTGCGTCGCTTGTTGTTGCGGGGATGCTCACCATTGGCGCGGGAGTTTATTTTGTTAACCATATGAAGCGGGAAAACAGGGATTCCACGAGAAGGAATAAATAGGCTATAATACCAAACATATGACAAAACCAGGAATTGGGGAATTGATATTTTTTTGGATGCTTTTTGCGGGAGTCGGGTTACTTGCCTTCTTTATTCTGAGTCCATATATTTCAGCACTTTTTCTTGCGGGAGTATTCGCGGTTGTTTTTCAGCCTGCGCATGAACGTTTGCAAAAAATATTTCGCGGGAAAGAAACACTTCCTGCACTGCTTATTGTACTTGTTGTTTTTTTTCTTATTCTCACGCCTTTTATTTATTTGGGTATCAAACTTTTTCAGGAAATTATTAGTATCTACGGGACACTTACTGCGGGCTCGAATATTGTTGTCGCAGTGAATCATCTTCTTATTATTGCAGAAAAATATATTCAGCAGTTTATTCCTGATTTTAAGATGCAGGCGAATGCAACGGTGTATCTTGAGCAGGCACTCCGCTTTGCCGCATCAAATCTGAATACGTTTTTCTCTGGGTTACTCGCGGTTATTTTTCAGTTGTTTCTTATTGTGGTCGCGACATTTTTCTTGCTTCGTGACGGAGGGAAGTTACGTCAGTTTGCAATCAAGTGGAGTCCGCTTCCCGACAAGTATGATGAGAGTATTATTGCGAAGGTAGAACGTGCGGTGACTTCAGTAGTGAAGGGAGCACTGTTGACCGCAATGATCCAAGGATTTTTTGTTGGTGTTGGTTTTGCAATATTTGGCGTTCCCAATCCGGTGCTCTGGGGAGTTGTCGGTACACTCTGCGCGCTTATTCCACTCGTTGGAACGGGGGTGGTTACTATTCCTGCGGGAGCATGGCTTTTATATGCACAGCATCCTATTGCCGGAGTCGGTCTGATTCTTTGGGGGGTATTCTGTGTGGGGCTCATTGATAATATTTGTCGCCCATTTTTCTTGAAGCGTGGGGTGGATGTGCACCCGCTCCTCATCTTGCTTTCGGTACTTGGTGGACTTGCGTATTTTGGTCCGGTCGGATTTCTTGCAGGGCCGATCATTCTCGCATTTTTCTTCACGCTCTTAAATATTTATCCCGAGATTATCAAAGGGCATCGCATCGACAGTGGAGAGTAGTTTCGTCTAAAGAAAAAATCAATCAAAGTGACGAACAAAAAATTCGTCGCTTTTCAAAAATATCATGCAATACACAACTGAAACACACAAAGGAAAGAATGGGAAAGTACTTTTTTTGACACTTCCTGTCTGGGAAACACTCACCACCGAAACAATGATTGCCGACCTCGAAGCGCTTCTTGCTGAAGGTCGCGCACTTGTTGAGCAATTGGTGAAAAATAATACACATACTTTTGACTCACTCGTACTTCCGCTTGAGGAGCATGCAAATCGTCTCCATCTTCTTTGGAGTCCCGTTAATCATTTAAATGCAGTGGCGCAAACTGATGCACTTCGCGAAGTATGCACAAAGGGCGCACAATTGATTGCGGAGTATGAAACAGAAATGGGGCAACATGAAGGATTAAGCCGCGCGTATCAATCCATAAAAGAAAGTAGTTTATATGGAATGCTCACTCTCCCACAGAAAAAAATTATTGACGATACGTGCAGGGATTTTGTGCTTTCGGGGGTACTTCTTCCACCAGAATCCAAAGAGCGAGTAAGGGCTATCAATGCTGAGTTAACAACATTGAGTGACACATTTGGCAATCACTTAAAAGATGTTGATGAAAAGTGGGGTTTTCTTGTAAGCGACATCGCGGTACTCGAGGGAATTCCGGAAGTTGTAATACAGGAGCTCAGTGAGGATGCAAAGACGCGAGGATACCAGGAAGGATTTTGGGCTTCAATCAAAGCATCGGTTGCTCCCGTGATACTTGCAAATGCAACAAATCGTGAATTGCGTAAAAAAGTTTCCACTGCATGGGTCACCGCAGGTTCAGCCGAGCTTTCAGGGATGGAGGAATATGACAATGCGAAGATTGTCGCACAAATGCTCAAGCTTCGACATGAAAAGGCGCAACTCCTCGGATTTGATAATTATGCAGTCTATTCCCTTGCACAGAAAATGGCAGGAAGTACGGATATTGTTTTCGCTTTTCTTAATCAACTTGCGGAAAAAGGCATTGCCCCTGCGCGTCTCGAGTTTGAAAAATTGGCAGTCTTTGCAAAAGAAAAGTTTGGGTATGAAGTACTTGAGTCGTGGGATACGGCATTTGTTGCGGAGGCATTACGCAAAGAAACGTACGCGATTTCTCAAGAAGAGCTTCGTCCGTATTTCACTGAGACAAAAGTGTTTCAAGGATTTTTTGAATTGCTCAATAAAATTTACGGTGTTACGGTGCACGAGCGCAAAGAAGTGAGTGCGTGGATTTCGGGTGTGCGTTTTTATGAAGTGTACGATAAGGAGGGTGTGCTCCGCGGAGGATTTTATGTTGATCTTATTGCACGGGCAAAGAAAAATGGTGGCGCATGGGTGGATGTTTGTATTCCACGAAGGCTGACAAATGAGGGAATACAGCTTCCGGTTGCATACTTGAATTGTAATTTTACTAAACCCGCAGCTGGTGAAGAGTGTGCCATGACTCATGCAGAGGTAGAGACGGTTTTTCATGAAGGAGGGCATGTACTGCATCATGTGCTGGGACTCACGGAATACATGGGTGTGGGAATGATGTCGGTTGAATGGGATGCGGTTGAGTGCCCGAGTCAGCTGATGGAAAATTGGTGTTTTGACACTAGTGTCCTCAAGGTCATGGGAGTACACAACAAAACAGGCGAAGTGATTCCCGATGTACTTTGTGAACGATTGATCCGCGCAAAGCGATACAATGCAGCGATTGCACTGATGCGCCAGCTCGAGCTTGCGCTCAGTGATTTCACGCTTCACGCAATGTATAACCCACTTGCACCAGAGAATCCGATGGATGTAGTGAGCACAATCCGTCGTCGTGTGCGTGTGACCCCTGTTTATGAACATGACCGATATCTCATGGGCTTTTCACATATTTTTGATGGGAGTTATTCTGCCGGATACTATAGTTATAAATGGGCGGAAGTACTCTCTGCAGATATTTTTGAGGCTTATCTTGAGGTGGGAAATATTTTCGACCATGCGGTGGGGCTTCGATTTTTGAATGAAGTGCTCGAGGTGGGAAGTGCACGACCGATGATGGAAAGTTTTTGCGCTTTTCGTGGGCGTGAGCCAAAGGTTGACGCATTGCTTCGCTCGGAAGGTTTACTGCAATAGGACATATGCAACCGTTTGCGTAAGTCCTCTACAACAATAAAGTGACTAAAAAAGCAAAACAGCAACAGTTCACAAAAATACTTTTTGCGTGGCACAAGGCGCACTATCGCGACATGCCGTGGCGGCGCACTCATGACCCTTACAGAATTCTTGTCTCAGAAATAATGCTCCAGCAGACACAGGTGGATCGTGTGCGTACGAAGTATGATGAATTTTTAAAACGATTTCCGACAGTTCAAGTGCTCGCTTCTGCTTCACTTGGAGAAGTGCTGAAAATCTGGAGCGGATTGGGCTACAATCGTCGTGCAAAATATTTGCATGAATGTGCAAAGAAAATTCTTGAAGAGTATGGAGGAAAATTTCCGAATAATTTTGATGAACTCAAAAAACTTCCCGGAATCGGCATCTCGACCGCAGGGGCACTACTTGCGTTTTCATTTGGACACGAGACTCCAATGATTGACACGAATATTCGCCGGATTCTTGTGAGAGTATTTTTTAAGAAAAAAATTCCAAGTGATAAGGAGTTATATATTTTTGCACAAACACTTATTCCGAAAGGGAAGGGGAGGGGGTGGAATTATGCGATGCTTGATTTGGGTGCGACGCTCTGCACGGCACGCAGTCATTCATCGGAGTGTCCACTTGCGAAACTCCATGGTAAAGTCGGGGACTTTATTTATAAAAAACCGCAAAAGAAATTTAAAGACTCGCGGCGTTTTTATCGCGGGCAAATTTTAAAATTACTCACGGAAAAGAAAATGGCAACGAAGGTGTATCTTGCAAAAGTACTCAAGCTCGAAAATAAGCTCGTTGATGGTATTCTGAGTGATTTGCTCAACGAAGCATTGCTCAAAAAAAGCGGAACCAAAATCATACTTCCTTAAAACAGGGGTGGACAACATGCGCACAGATGACTTGCTGTTTGCTATACTATCAATTAGGTTATTGCCGACGTAGAGTGAGCGAAATGAAAAAGTCCGCTTTTTCATTTCCGAACCGAGGAGAGCTAAAAAAGGTTTAATACCCCACGGCTTGCCGCGGACACGCACGAGGCTTTGCGAGTTCTTTGGCGGGTCCGGGACATGCTTTGGATGTCCTTTGGGGTTTAACCCTTTTATTAGTAATTTTTTCTTTATGTTTATTCCCGTTATTTTAGGAACTGCACGCGAAGGGCGTGCGAGTGAGCATGCGGCAAAATTTGTACTTAAAGAGGTGGCGTCGTCGGGGCATGAGACGGAGCTTATCGATGTGCGTGATTATTTGTGGGGCGTAACGACTCCCGGCTGGGCGAATAATCCTCGTACGAAAGCCTGGCAAGAGATTGCATCGCGTGCTGATGCGTTTATTATCGTGAGCCCCGAGTACAATCACGGTTATCCCGGGGAATTGAAAATTTTGCTTGATGGTGCAATGCCCGAGTATGCCAAGAAGCCGGTAGGAATTTGCGGAGTTTCTGTTGGGGGATTGGGTGGTGCACGCATGGTTGAGCAGTTGCGGTTGGTCACGATTGAGCTCGGCATGTATCCTACGAAGATGGCAGTCTATTTTTCAAGCATTGGAAAACTTTTTGGCACCGATGGTGTGATTACTGATGAGAGTTATCAGAAACGAGTGCAGGATCTTATAAAAGAAGTTGCAGCATAGACTATTCTTTGTGATATACTAGCAAAGTATGGCAACGTTGATTATCAAATGGCTTATTACTGCGGGTGCAGTTTTTCTCGCGGGAAAATATCTTCCGGGGATTTCCGTACTTGATTTCAAGGTTGCGCTTTGGGTGGCGCTTGCGTTTGGTTTGGCGAATCTCATTGTCCGCCCCATCCTTACACTCATCACGCTTCCTATCAATATTCTCTCACTCGGACTTTTTACTTTTGCCATCAACGGTTTCTTGTTTTGGGCTATCAAATATGTCGTGCCAGGGTTTGCTGTGGACTCGTTTCTTCATGCAATCATCGGTGCCTTTGCGGTGACTCTCGCCTCCTCGGTTGTCGAGCGCGTATTGATGGGGCGTGATCGTAAGCTCGGCGGGAACTAGATATATGGATAGGTCAATTCGTATTATCACGCACAGTGGGACGTTTCATCTTGATGAACTCCTCGCAATTGCGGCACTGACGCTTCTTCTCGGTGACCGACCATATGAAATTATCCGTACGCGTGATATGGCAGTCATTGCGACGGGAGACTATGTTGTTGATGTCGGGGGAGTGTATGATCCTCTGCAAAATCGTTTTGATCATCATCAAGAAGGAGGAGCCGGTGCGCGCAACAACGTTCCTTATTCTTCGTTTGGTTTGGTGTGGAAAACATACGGTGAACAACTCTGTGGTGGGAAAGAAGTTGCCGAGCGCATCGAGCGGCATATGGTCTATCCGGTCGATATGGCGGATAATGGTGTGCCGGTGTATCAAACAACGAGCGCACATATTCATCCTTACCTGCTTCATCACTTTGTGCATGCGTATCGCCCGACATGGAAAGAGGGAGACAAGTATGACGAATATTTTGCGGACATCCTCCCATGTCTTCGCGGTCTTCTTGCTCGGGAAATTGTTGTGGCGCAAGACACACTATTGGGCACGGCGTTGGTGCGTGAAATATATATGCAGGCGACAGACAGGCGTATTATCATTATTCCTGAGCCACAGTATCCGTGGATGGAAGAGTTGATGCGCTACGGCGAACCGATTTTTGTGGTGAAGCCGAAGCCAGATAATTCCGCATGGTCTGTTGAAGGAGTCCGCAATGATGTCGATTCATTCAAGGTGCGCAAGCAATTTCCTGAAACATGGAGGGGAAAAATCAACGAAGAATTACAAAAAATTACTGGAGTTGCCGATGCACTCTTTTGTCATAACGCCGGCTTCATTGCAGTTGCTCAAAGTGAGGCAGGGGCGCGACAGCTTGCGCAAATGGCATTAGACGCGTAAGATGCACCAATTATGGCTTTTGTAGACGAATTATCTATACATATCCGTGCAGGCAAAGGTGGCGACGGTGTCGAGCGCTGGCGCCACGAAAAGGGCAAGGAATTTGGAGGTCCTTCAGGGGGAGACGGCGGCAATGGCGGCAGCGTTTTTGCAGTAGGCTCACGCGATCTCGGACTCCTTTTTAAATATCGCCACGAAAAAGAATTTCATGCCGAGGATGGTGAAGCAGGCAAGAAAGACAGTCTTCATGGTGCCAACGGCGAAGACTTGATGATTAAATTTCCGATTGGTTCCGTTATTAAAAATCTTACAACAGGAAAGATTATCCACGTCCTTTCAGAGAACGAACCAATACTCCTTCTTCAGGGTGGACGCGGGGGGCTCGGCAATGAACATTTCAAAAGTTCGATTGTCACTACGCCGACACGTACCACACCCGGCAAACCTGCCGAGGAAGGCGACTTTTTTGTTGAACTCCAGCTTGTTGTCGATGTGGGCTTTGCGGGATTTCCCAATGCAGGGAAGTCTTCGCTCTTAAATGAGCTCACCAATGCAAGTGCAAAAATCGGCGCATATCAATTCACTACACTCGAGCCCAATCTCGGCGCATTCTACGGATACATTCTTGCAGACATCCCGGGACTTATCGAAGGCGCGTCCGAGGGGAAAGGTTTAGGATATAAATTCCTGCGCCACATCAAGCGCACCAAGATGATCGCTCACTTGGTCTCCCTTGAAAACGAAGATGTGCTCGAAGCATACAAAACGATTCGTGGAGAGCTTGAAGCGTACAGTGATGAACTTGCTCAAAAAGAAGAAATTATTTTGCTTACCAAGACCGACCTCGTCGACGAAGCAACACTCGAAGAAAAAAAGCGCACACTTGCCGTGCTCGGAAAACCTGTTTTCACAATTTCCGTCTACGACGACCCCTCAATCAAAAAATTTGCCGATGAGCTTGTGAAGCTTCTCCGCGTGAGAGAAGAGCGTGAGAAAGTAAAAGAAGAATCATGATTTCAAAAAGAAAACGCCCAAGCTTCGGGCGTTTTTTTTATACAACATTTATTCAGATTCAGCAGGTTCAGAATTTTGTTTGAGAGGCAGGTCGAAACACAATTTATTGGTAAGTACTTCCCAAAGTGCTTTGATTTTTGGACGAAGTATGACCACGCTTACGACGCATGCACATACCCCGATGATCAGTAGTAAAGTACAAATCGCTGTCAGCGAATCACTCCCGGGCGTGAAGAGCGAGGGGACGTAAGGAACAAACGTAATGAACCCCCATATGACCAGTGCAAGGATATAGAGATAATAGAGTGGGAATGGTAAAAATTCATTTCCGTATGATCCACGAGGTTCATGTTCTATTACCTTTTTCCAATAATGCCGCTTGAAAGGATTTGCAGTAACATTGCGGAAGCTTCTCCCTTCATCTTCATCTTCATCCTTATCCTCATCATACTTGCGATATTTGCTATATGACCCAAAGATAAACGGTCGCCAAAAGAAATCCAGAAAGAGATAACTGAGTGCAACACTGCAAATGCTAATACAGAAAAGCAATAGGACGTATGGACAAAGAAAAAGCGCACGAAAATAATCGCATGAATTTTCTGGGGGTTCTCCTTTTTCTCCGACAAAGTAAATGAAGCGATAATGCCACGATGCTGGATCGCGCTCGCGCACTGAAGCGTTGAGCAGGACACAGACAGCAAACCAAAAGCTACTGAGTGTCAGCAAAGACCACAAGATAAATAAAAACATTTTGTTTCTCCTTTCGAGGAACGTGTAAAATCTTGCCTTATCCTACCCGAATTTGCCACTCTGGCAAGGGTGGTGTGGTATGATGAAAATATATCAATTTACATTGAACACCATGACAACTTCTTCATCCACATTGCAGATTGGCGATATCGCCCCCGACTTCACGCTTCCTTCGACGGAGGGGCGAGACATCACGCTTTCCGAATTGAAAGGCAAGCGTGTTGTGCTCTATTTTTATCCGAAGGACATGACCCCAGGATGCACCATCGAGGCGCACGAATTTAGCTCCCTCGCGAAAAAATTCACCGGCAAAGAAATTATTTTGTATGGGGTGAGTCCCGATTCGATTGAAAGCCATCATAAATTTATTGCCAAAGAGCATATCACTTTTCCACTCTTGGTAGACGAAGACCACAAGACTGCGGAGGCGTATGGCGTGTGGGTAGAGAAAAGTATGTATGGTAAAAAATACATGGGCATCGACCGTTCAACATTTGTCATTGGTCCCGACGGAAAACTCGAAGCAGTCTACAGCAAAGTAAAACCCGAAGGCCACGCGGTGTGTGTGCTTGAGGGCGTGAGCAAGTAATATTTTTGGAAAGTGCACGGATGTGCTAGAATGCCATTATTATGCCCGAATATAAGGTAACTATCGGTCTCGAAATACATGCAGAGCTCAAGACGGTGACGAAGATGTTTTGTCATTGTAAGAATGATCCTGATGAGGATCGCGCAAACTGGAATATTTGCGCGGTGTGTACTGCACAGCCGGGCTCACTTCCCGTCATCAATAAAAAGGCGGTGGAACATGTCCTTCGCGTGGGCAAAGCGATCGGTGCAAACCTTGCCGACTTTACCGAGTGGGACCGTAAGAATTATTTTTATCCCGACATCCCGAAAGGGTATCAGATCAGCCAATATAAGTACCCGCTTGTTTCGGGAGGTACGCTCGGAGGGGTGGAGCTCACCCGCATTCATCTTGAAGAAGACACGGGAAGTTCACAGCATGATCAGGGGAATTTCAGCCTCATTAATTATAATCGTGCAGGGGTACCACTCATGGAGCTTGTCACCGAGCCGGTTATTCACGATGCGGAAACGGCGATGCGTTTTGCAAAGGAGTTGCAACTCTTGCTCCGCACTCTTGGTGCTTCGGATGCGAACATGGAAAAAGGGGAGATGCGCGTCGAGGCAAATATTTCTATTTCGGAGACCGACACCTTCGGCACAAAAGTTGAGGTAAAAAATTTGAACTCATTCAAGTCAGTCGGCGATGCGATCAATTTTGAAATTGCGCGACATGCGGAAGTCCTCGCGCGCGGAGAAAAAGTCACACAAGAAACGCGTGGGTGGGATGAGAGTAATGGCAAGACATTCAGTCAGCGCAAGAAGGAGAGTGCAAATGATTATCGGTATTTTCCTGATCCGGATTTGCCGAAGCTCATGGTGACCGAAGTCTTTGGAAAAAATTATGAAAAGCTCCCAGTCCTTCCTGAGCTTCCATGGGAGAAACGTCGTCGCTTGGAGGCAAATTTTGGTTTTGTCCCACATGTTACCGAAATGTATGTGAGTGATTTTGTGCTCGGGAATTTCTTTGATGCGGTGCTTGCTGAATGTAGAAAAAAGCTACCGGTTGTGGAGGGAAATGAGCTCATGAAGCTCGCGTCAAATTATATTTCTTCAGATTTAGCGTCGCTTATGAAGGGAGCTGACGGAACACTCGGTAAAGTGGAGCCACTTAATTTTATGGCACTTGTGCAGATGGTCAAGGCGGGCGACCTTTCCAGTCGCGGAGCAAAGGACACATTGGCGATTCTTTATAAAGAGGGAGGCGAAGCAAAGGCAATCGCAGAGCGCGAGGGACTCATCCAAAAAAGCGACCCCGAAGCGATCAAAAAAATCGCTCAAGAAATTATCACCGCGAATCCGAGTGTTGTTGCCGACTATAAGGCAGGTAAAGTTGCACTCCTTCAATTTTTTGTCGGACAGGGAATGAAGGCGAGTAAAGGTTCGGCAAACCCGCAAATGCTCGGTGAGATATTTAAGGCATTGCTCGGATAACTATCTTATTGCAGTACAGAATTTTCCATTGAGGTTTCTTCCCATAACTGATATTCTTATGGGTATATGGACACGGAGAACAAAGAAAAAAAGTTCGTTTCACTTGAGGTTGGCTCAAAGCTCACGGGCTATACTCAGGATTATCTTCAACGTCTCTGTCGTTTGAATAAAGTCGATTGCCGTATTGCGCCAAACGAGGAATATGCACTTGAACTTGAATCACTCTTGCGTGATACGCAAACAATTCTTTTATCCTTCGAAGGGATTAATTTCATGGAGAAGACGGACTTGCGCGAAGTACCCAAGGCTCCGGTTGCTCCCGATACAACGATTAATGCCGCGACACTTCCTGCCACCGCCGAAAAACTTATTAAACCCGACACGGTTTTTTCAGTTGTTGGCCGTGCAGTTGTTTCTGGTCCGGTGCACTCTGATCAGGCGGTGACAAACACTCCACCTCCTGTGGCGCCAGCTGAACCCGCTCCAAAAATTACTCCTGCAATGATGCACACGCCAATCGCAAGTTTGAAATTTACTCCACCAGCGGGAGCGGGAGAAGGAGCACCAACAAGTGGTGCAACACCAACTCCATCGCGTTTTGCGCAAGCACCCGCACCAGCAGTAGTTACGCCCGCGGTTTCATCTTTTGCAAATACACAGAAAGACATGCCAGGTGATTCAGTTCAAGTCTCAATTGGTCGTATGTCTATTACGACAACGCCCACTCCCGCTGTAGCTTCAACTCCACCACCAACACCAAAACCAATTTTGCCAACACCCCCACCTCCACCCAAGGTATCATTACCGACTCCACCTCCTCCGCCACGACCAACACCAACACCAACACCAATACCAACGCCATCGCCGACTCCGCCTCCGGTACAAAAAATAATTACCGAAGTAAAGCCGGCACCAATGTCTGTCGCGGACACAAAGCCTGCGGTGAATACTCCAGCAGTGCCCACACCTCTACCTACTCCTGTTATTGTTCCGAAGATTGTGGTGCCCGCTCAACCGCTCGACGCATGGGACGCACTTTTATTTGGAGATACCCCTGTTGTTCCTCAAGTGTCTGTGCAAGAAAAACCAAAAGATATTTCTGTGAATGTTGCACCTCCACCCGCACCAAAAGTTGCTCCATCTGTTGTTCTTTCCATTGCACCAATGCTTCCCGCAATTGAAACACCGGCACTACCCGTGGTCGCTACGTCAGCACTTCCTGTTGCACTCACTTCTCCTTATCGCCCTATTCAAACATCAGTTGACCCTGCGCCTCATCACGATCCCGCACCTCTTTTTCCAGTGCTTGTAAAAAATCCCGATGCAAATCTTCCTATGTCACTCCCGCCACTCGGCGCACTTCCCGTGGTGTCTGTTCCCCAACTTCCCATCACCACTGAAGAAAATTTTCCCATGGTGCGCCCCGAAGAACATTTGGCAAAAATTGCACCACACCCGCTTCTCGCAGTGTAATTACCCGAAGAGTTTCTTGTGCTATACTAAAAGGGCTATGATTCGTCAGCGATTGAGGAAAATCATTCTCGCCCCTATTTTTTTTGTGGGGGCTTTGTTTGCTTTCATGATTTTTGTTGTGTCAACGGTGCAAGCGCAAACAAGTCCGAGTGGTGCATTTATTGTCCGCCCCGCAAAGGCCGAGGTCACCATTTTGCCGGGGGAGACGAAGACGACAACATTTACTCTTGAGAATAATACGCAGGTACCACTTCATGTCGATGTATCGTTTGAAGATGTCGACGCAGCAGTGCAAACTTCTCCTGTCGATGAGCCGGTGACACTTGACGGTGCTTCAATGAGTGAGCGCTCACTTCGAGGTTCGCTCAGTGTCGCAAAGACTTCTTTCAATTTACTTGCTGGACACACTGTTGATGTGCCGGTAACGCTCGCACTCCCTAAAACCGCACTCCCGGGTGGACGCTACGGTGCGGTCGTGTGGACTTTTCAAAGTGCGGTTCCCCCAAGCGTGAATGACACAGCAAATATTTCCGTGCAAAGTCGCATCGCAAGTGTCTTTTATGTGCGCGTTCAAGGGGAAACAAAGGAGGAGGGGAAGCTTGTTGCATTTGGATTGTTCAATAATGCAAAGACCGTGAGCGAGCCAACCGAATCCTCACCCATCAAATTCCAAGTCGCTTATGAAAACACGGGCACCGTGCATGTGAACCCTTACGGGCGCATTACCGTTTCAGGAATTTTTGGCAAGTCCACCGTGCTCCCCATTGACCCATGGGCAGTACTTCCCGGTGCGACACGTTTGCGTGAAATTGATCTCTTCGATGCATTTTGGCCTGGGTACTATACTGCACATCTTGAATTGAATCGTGGGTATAAAGATATTGTCGACGAGGTGATTGTGCATTTTTTCATACTTCCGAGTACGAAAGAAATTTTCATCGCCCTCGGACTTTTGCTTTTTGTGTTTATTGTCCTTCGTAAGTCACTTCGTCTTTCACGGAATAACACATAAACATTATGAAAAATTTTTTTAATACCATTGTGTTTGCTTTACTCCTTGGGCTTATTATGCAAATTTTTGCTGCACCACTCGTGCTTGCTTTTGTTGCATCAAGCACAAACTATCGGATTCAAACCGATGGTGTGAGTGATGGCGGGGGGCTTGCGACCTCAACCTCCTATAGCGCACAAGATACTGCTGGTGAAGTGATGGGAGGTGTCGGCACTTCTTCAAGTGCATCTTATGGGGTGAAGGCAGGTTATCTTTTGATGCAAGACACCTATCTTGCGGTCGCGGTGCCGGGCAGTATTACCCTTGCTCCGGCAATACTTTCAGTGGGAGGAGGAACGGCAAATGGTTCGGGTGTGTGGACCGTGACTACCGATAATCCTGCAGGTTACACAATGACAATCAAGGCTTCCGCAAATCCCGCTTTTGCTTCCGGTGCAAACAATTTTCCTAACTATACTCCTGTGGCCCCAGACCCTGACTTCACTTTCTCCACCCCCGCCGCTTCATCGCGTTTTGGTTTTTCTCCCGAAAGCACCGATCTCTCTTCTCGTTACAAGGATAATGGTACCGCATGTAATACGGGAGCGCTCGACACCGCAAGTTCATGTTGGGATGCGCTCACGACAACCGATCGCACGATTGTTTCGCGGACAACCCCCAACAATCCTTCGGGGACGGCAACGACGATTCGTTTTCGTGCGGTGTCGGGAGCATCCAATACACAAGCAGCAGGAACATACACCGCAACTACAACACTGACTGTCCTTGCGCTTTAACTATGAAAAAGACGCGCTATTCAATCTTACTGCTCGTGCTCGCAATAATTGTTCCGAGCGGATTTTTTATTGGGAATATTGTGTCTGCTTCGACGGATCAATTTACGGTAAGTCTCTCGGTGACGAGTGATGCAACACCACCATCAATACCCGCAGGACTTGGTGCGACGGCAGTTTCTTCTTCGGCAATCAATCTTTCATGGACGGCATCAACCGACAATGTTGCGGTTGCAGGATATGTCGTGCGTCGTGGAGGTGTAATCATTGCGAGTAGTACACCTACAACTTATAGTGATACGGGGCTTACTGCGTCAACTGCATACACCTATACCGTTGAAGCATACGATGCGTCGTTTAATTATTCGGGGCAATCAGGAAGTGCGGGCGCAACGACGCAAGCTCCAAGTAGCGGAGGTGGTCCGGGTGATGTTACTCCGCCAACACTCTCTTCGCTCAGTCCTACAAATGGTGCAACGGGAGTCGCACTCAATACAACACTGCAAATCACGATGAGCGAACTTATCAATAAGGTTTCCGGACCGATTCTTGTGAAGCGCTTGAGTGACAATGGTGTTGCTGATTCGATTGAAGTCTCGGGAGCTGCGGTGACACTTGCAGGCTCTATGGCAACAGTGGCACTCTCTGCTCCACTCCTAAGCAACACCACCTACTATATTGAAGTGCCATACAATAGTTTTGTGGATCAAGCGAGCAATCCATTCGCAGGATTTTCAGGTACATCGACATGGTCCTTCACTACGGTTGATACGGTGCCACCGGTGATTTCCGGAGTAAGCACATTGACGAGCGCCACTACTGCGACAACAACTTTTTCAACGAATGAACCTGCGCTTGCAACATATCAATGGGGGACAAGTACGAGCTATGGTTTAGGTACGGGAAGTGAGGTGCTCTATGGCACAAGTCATTCCTTTGCGCTTTCAGGACTTACTCCTGCGACACTTTATTATTATCGTATTACTGCAAAAGATTCCTCGCTCAATCAAAGCACGCCAACAACAGGAACGTTTACTACTACGAGCTTGCCGCCGCCGCCTGACGTGACTGCCCCTGCGAATCCTTCAAATTTTACCGGCGTTGCGGGAGTGAGCACAGTAAATCTTTCGTGGACAAATCCCAGCGATGCTGATTTTGCCGCGGTCCGTGTGCTGCGTAAGACTTCAGGATATCCGGCATCCGAGACTGACGGCGTGCTTGTGTATGATGGGGGAGCTGAGTCCACCGTTGACTCAGGGCTTTCCGAGGGGACACTTTATTATTACACTATTTTTGCGCGTGACACTGCACTGAATTATTCTTCAGGTGCGATTTTTTCCGCGACGACCGGCACGACCGCTCCGCTTCCACCGCCAACTGTTCCTCCAACAACTCCACCATCAGGAACTCCGACAGGAAGTGGTTCGACCGGCAGTGTGACCGGAGGAAGTACTGGTTCATCAGCCACTTCTTCGTCAACTGAAGTAGAGAGTCCATTTGCTCAAGCAACGGCAACGGGAACACCAAGTGTGGCAATGACAAGACTCACCTTGCGCGATGTGCAATTTACTGAACTCGAGCCCGACAAGCCTCTTCCTTTCAGTGAAGATGTTGTACAGACGACGGGGGCAAAAAAAGTCCGCGTCAGTATTTCCTACAGTAAACTTCCTGAGGTATTGAAGAGTATCGCTATTAGTATTCGTGACCCACAGACGCAAAAAACTTCAACCTATCTTTTGCGAGTAAATAAAGATAAGACTGCATACGAAGCAGTGGTGCCTCCTTTTGCGCAGGGGGGGACATATGATTTCTCAGTCGATGTTCTTGATCTTGAACACAACGCACTGACACGTCTTGCAGGTGCTTTTGATGTGCGTGTTCCAGTAAAGCTCCCCGCATTTATTCCTGAACAAGTGACACAAACAGTTGCCGAAACAAAACGCATCATCACCGAGCCTGTGCATGCAATCGCGCCGGTCATGACACCGGTCGGTGTTGCGGTGGGTGCAGGAGAGTTACTTTTTCTTTCGACGCGTATCAGGTCACTCTACGACCTCTACCTGCTCTTCCTCAAATTCATCGGACTCTTAACGGGAGTATTTCGCCGCAAAAAGGGTGCACCATGGGGAGTGGTTTATGATTCGGTGACGAAACGCCCACTTGATCCGGCACATGTGGTTGCCGCATTGCGCAATACACAGGAATCAAAAGGTGAGGCAATTACCGACCTCGATGGACGATATGGTTTTTTGCTTGCTCCCGGAGAGTATCATATTGTCGCAAATAAAACGCACTATAAATTTCCCTCAACAAAACTCAAAGGTCGCTCGCGTGATGAGCTTTATGATAATCTCTATTTTGGTAATCCTTTTCAGGTGAAGGAAGGCGGTATTGTGCAATACAATATTCCCATGGATCCGCTCGAGTTTGATTGGAATGAATTTTCAAAAAATAAAGCGCAACGGTTTAAGTTGCATTCCAGCAATGCACGCCTCCGCTTTTGGGTGCTCAATGGTATTTTCTTCGGAGGATTTATTTTCTCTGTGTTGAGTGCGGTGCTTTTGCCGAATGTATGGAATCTTTTTACTGTCATTGTGTACATGGCAATTACGCTTTTCCAGGTTTCTTGGAAGGCGACACATAAGATAACGCGTGTGATGAGCAAAGAAACAGGTGAGCCACTCCCATTTGCACTCATCAAAGTATGGATTCCCGGACTTAATACTGTTATCAAAAAATCAGTCACTGATGAGCGCGGACGCTTTTATTTTCTCGTTTCTCCGGGCTCCTATGTTGTCACGATTGAAGAAAAACTTCCCGATGGCACTTATCGCGAAGTTTTGCGCACCAAAGAAATTGAATTTAAGCATGGTGTCGTCCATGGAGATTTGCTGGTATAATACAGGACATCCGCAAATGGCGAATTCACCCATTTGCGCGAGTCTTATAACGGATCTCATTCAATAATTTATTTTACTTATACTATGTCAGAACGAAAAATACGTGTTGCAATTAATGGATTTGGACGCATCGGTCGTGCGTTTTATAAACTTGCACAGACACAGCCCGAGCTTGAGATCGTCGCGGTGAATGATTTGGGAGACCCGTCAAACATGGCGTATCTTTTGAAATATGATACGACGTATGGTCGCGCAGATTTTGAAGTGCGTTACGTTGAGCCAAAGTGTGAAGAAAATCTTGAGGGAGTGAGCTGTGCTATCGACGCGTCGCTTGCCGATGAATATGGCGGATTTATTGTTGGAGGAAAGAAAGTTCTGCTTGTGCAGGAAAAAGATGCTACCAAGCTTCCTTGGGGAAAGTTCGATATTGATATTGTTGTCGAATCGACCGGATTCTTCACTGCATATGACAAGGCGAAGGTGCATCTTGATGCGGGTGCGAAGCGTGTCGTTATTACCGCTCCGGTAAAAGGAGGAGAAGTGGAAGGAGTCACTGGGGTCACTGTGCTCATGGGCATCAATCATGAACAGCTTGCAAACTGTCAGATTTCTTCAAACGCTTCATGTACGACCAACGCTGCATCCCCGCTTATTCATATTTTGAACGAAGCGATTGGTGTTGAGAAGGCGCTCTTGAATACCACACATGCAATGACTGGCACACAGCGCGTTGTTGATAGTCCGGGAGGAAAAGATCTTCGTGGAGGTCGCGCAGCTTCACAAAACATGATTCCTGCGTCAACGGGCGCGGCAATCGCGGTGACCGAAGCGGTGCCAAGCTTGAAGGGTAAGTTCGACGGTATTGCAGTGCGTGTGCCCGTTATCTCCGGTTCGATTGCTGATGTGACTTTTATTGCAAAGCGTGATACGAGCGTCGAAGAAGTAAACCAGCTCCTCCGTGATGCGGCAAAGGATCCTCGATGGGCGGGAATTTTCACTGTCACCGACGAGCCTATTGTTTCTTCAGATATTGTCGGACAGCGCTATGGAGCAATTGCAGACCTTGATATGACACGTGTCGTTGGGGGAAACCTTGTGAAGGTAATGAGTTGGTATGACAACGAAATGGGGTATACCAATACCCTCGTCATGCACGTTGTGGAAGTTGCAAAACATATTTAAGTTTCTATGAAGATCTATATCGCAACAGATCATGCAGGATATGAGATGAAGGAAGCGATTGCCTCCTATGTCGAAAAAGAGTTGGGGTACACGGTCGCCGACATGGGTGCACATCAGTATGATACTGAGGATGACTATCCGGATTTTATCAAGCTTGTTGCAGACGAGGTGTCGCACGATCCTTTTTCTTTGCGCGGAATTATTCTGGGAGGCTCGGGGCAAGGGGAGGCGATTGTTGCTAATCGGTATCCGAAAGTACGCGCGGCAGTCTACTATGGCGGACCGCTTGATATCATCAAGCTTTCACGTGAGCATAATAATTCCAACATCCTCTCGCTCGGCGCACGCTTCATGACGCTCGATGAAGCAAAAGCCGCCGTGAAGCTTTGGCTTGAAACTCCGTTTACTGAAGAAGACCGTCACGTGAGACGTCTCAAAAAAATCGAACAAATCTGGCCATATCGGTAGCTCGGAAGATAATTTTTCGGGGCACATTCGCCCTTTCCCGCGAAGGGCGAATCAGTCCTCGGCGCGGACCTGTCAAGTAACAATGCACTATGACAGGACCAAGCTCCGCGCCTGCGGAGTCCCCGAAAAATTATCTTCCTCGCCTTGAGGAAAGAGAAATCCTTAATTATACTAATTTATTTATTAACCTTCTCTTTCCAAAGCATAGTAAATACTTGAGTGAGTAGGGTCGCAAACTCTTTGTTTTCAACGATGAGCGCCTGGGTATTTTTGTGAAGAATAATCTTTACGAATTCCGGTGCAATCTCCATTGAGACATTTGGAAAGAATTCCGAATCAGGAAGAGTAATAATCCGGCGTTCTTTAAGGTTGTCTGTCTTTCGAAATTCTTTAAGTGATGCATGTTCCGGAGCGAATGCTTGAATTATCGTTTTTTGTTGTGCAAGCGCGGTATCGTGGTCAAAATACATTTTTGAAATACCTCCCGCACCCTTGTCTGCTTTTGCGTAGAAAGCAAGGAGCTCTTTGTTTTTCAGAGTGTCTCTTTTGTAGGCAAGCGCCTCTTTGACACCCTCCTTTCCTTCAAAGAGGAGAGTGCTTGCTTTGTTGTTACCGCTCATTCGTGCCAAGAGTTCAGGAAGGATACGGCGCGCATTTTTCAATTTTTCTTCTTGGAGGGCAAAAAGTTCATTCGGATCTTTTGCAATGAAGATCTGGTTTTTTGCATGAGGAATTTTGAGTACAAGTCCTTTCGTGCGGAGGTCGTCGAGAATGAGATAGGTGGTGGGGCGTTTGACCTTTGCCTGCTTGGCGATGGCATATGCTGTACCCTTGCCGATCTCCACGAGGGCGACATAGACGCGCGACTCTTTTTCGCTCAATCCCAATTCTTTCAATTGCCGGAGAATGTATTCCATTTCTCCAATATATAGATTTGTAAAAAATAGTCAATTTTTCTGACTACTTTTTATCATATTTTTTAAATACGTATATTGAGCCTCGCAAGGGAATATGAAGGATATTTTTTAGAGAGAAGTTTTGCAAAGAACCAAAGGTCTGGTGAAATATCCATAGAGCAGTCCATTGAAATTTCACTTATAAGGAGCAGGTCGTGATAAATGCACAGGTTGCCAAGTCGCCCCTAGTTCTTTCGGCAAATCCTCTTGCGGTACTTCCAGAAGGCGGTATTGCGCTTTTTGAAGATACGCATTTTTGTGTTCGCGAGTCAGCAAAAGAGATATGGGAGAAGTATCATATTACAACACCCGAATCATTGCTTTCTCTTGTGCTTTTGCTCAAAAATTTTACCAGCCGATATGTTGCGCATCAATTTTTAACCATTGGTCTTCAGAAAGGAGTAATCACCAAAGAACATCTTTTTACTCTGTATAGGATGCAAAATACTGACATGAGAAGCAATGGCTCATTTATCACACTGGAAGAGATTTGGGATATTCATTGTTCTGCTTTTTCCGGTGAAGACAAAGAAGACAAAAAAAGCATACAGACACTGATAAGGGATGACATTATTTCTGTTGCGAATCATTTCATGGAGATAAACGAAGGTGATGTTGATTTTTTCTTTATGCGATGGTTTTACCGTAGCGAAGAGCCGTTGCCATTTACCAAAGAATTTTTTCTTCATTGGTATAAGCGCGGGGGAGTGAGTTTGAACGAAAGAAGTGGAAAGCTTGCGAGCTTGATTGCCATACATCTCTACAATGCTTATCCTGAATGTGTTGAGCTTGATGAAGTGATTCATCGCTTTTTGACCTTGGCAAGTGCTGATCCAAGTAGTCATGGCATTCATCGATTTGGCTTTTTATGTTTTCGTATTGCAGGGGATGATGTTAAAAAAAGAAAGAAGGTATTTGATGCATGGGCGACAGCAATAGGGAACATGCTCGATGAATCATCATGGTTTTTTCATGGTGAATTTCTTCTCAGTATCTTTCTGAGACTTACCGATGTTACTCAGGAGGAAAAAGAAGCATTAATAAACATTGTTGATGCTCGTTGTATTGCCATTGCAGAAAAGTATCTCACCTTTGTTTCAAGTGCGCGCAATAAAAAATAAGCTCAATTCAGATCGCACGCGAATATCGTGCGATCTTTCTTTTTCATGGTATTATTTATCTCATGATTGAAATTATTCCGGCGATTATGCCTGATTCTTATGATGACCTTTCGGAGAAGGCGGGGAGAGTGCATGGCATTGTTCCTATTGCGCAGATTGATATTATGGACGGAGTGTTTGTTGCCTCAAAAAGCTGGCCATATCGCAGGGGTGGCATTGGTGCAGATGAAGATTTTTTGAAACTTTCCAATCAAGACGAAGGATTGCCGTTTTGGGAAGAACTGGATTATGAGATCGATCTCATGATTCTTGAGCCGGAGAAGCATATTGATGAATGGCTTCCACTTGGCGCGAGTCGACTTATTTTTCACATTGAGTCGATCAAAGACATGGATGCATTTTGGGGGAATGATATTTTTAAAGAAGGTGCGCGCGATATCGGCGGACAAAAGGTAATCGAGGTGGGTATTGCCATTAACCCTGACACTCCGCTTGAGGCAATTACTCCTTATATTTCACAAATCGATTTTGTGCAGTGTATGGGAATCACAAAAATTGGCTATCAAGGGCAATCCTTTGATGAACGCGTACTTGCCCACATCAACCAATTGCGAGTTATGCATCCGAACCTTATAATAAGTGTTGATGGTGGAGTGAATTTTGATACTGCTCCGCTCTTGCGTGCAGCGGGGGCGAATCGTCTCGTGTCGGGAGGAGTCGTGTTTGGCAGTGAGGATATTCGTGCAACGATTAAAGCACTCAAGAATACATAATTTTTTTTAATATTCATATATGGAACATTTACACGATGAAAAGATAAAGATGCTTGAGTTGAAGGCAAACGATATTCGCCAGACGATTATTGAAATGCTCATCGAGGCAGGTTCAGGACACACCGCAGGGCCACTTGATATGGCAGATATTTTTACGGTGCTCTATTTTCATGCGA